>Ga0209537_1001295_pt1 | contig 28624 bp, 22 predicted proteins | sample BioPla4DNA1_FD_187698 | JGI IMG/M metagenome (GOLD analysis project Ga0209537, IMG submission 187698) | Biogas fermentation microbial communities from Germany - Plant 4 DNA1 (SPAdes) (version 2) | ecosystem: Engineered > Bioreactor > Anaerobic > Digestate | place: Bielefeld, North...
CTCTTTGATTAATGTCTTAATGATCTCCGACGATACTGTATGTTCCCGCCTTTTCTTTGCCATCTACCATTCCGCCTTTCCGCTTCATTATATATTTTCTTTGGAAAGGCTAAAAGCACAAACTATTTTACAGACTCTCAGCCTTTGCTGACTCCAAAATTGCTTCAAAGTTTAAGGGTTCCTGCTTAAACTAAATAGCCTTTATCGGCGGATTTTCCAAATTAATGGCTTGATGCAGTAACTTTGCATGGAAAGGAAAGTTCATTTCATCACAGAGTTTTAGACCTGCTTGATAGAGTTGAATGGCTTTTTCATGTTGTTGCTGTTCCCGGGCCATCAGGCCAAACTCATAATAAAAGCGGGGAGCTAAATATTTGACAATATAATTGCGGCGTTCCAGGGTGGAGAGGGCTTTGCGGAAATATTTCTCTGCCGAATCATATTCTTTGTTGCTCTTGTACAACAAGGCGCAGAAGAAGTAGAACAAGGCGTATTCCTCGTTGTTCTTGGGATAAGGTTTCAACTGCATGCTGACGATTCTTAACATGCATTCTTTTGCCTTAAAAATATCACCAAGTTTGTAATAGTTAATTCCCATCAGAGAATAGATCATGCAAAGGGAATGGTAGCGTAAGCCTTTCATCTGCAGGGTGTGCAGGAGTTTTATCACCATATTCAGATACCTGTTGGAAAACTCATGATTAAATCCGGCATAGGCATTAAAGGCAATATTACATAAAGTCATGCCGATTTCATGATTATCCCGGACAGTAGTTAAACACGCAAGAGCTTTGTTGTAATAGGTGTAGGCCTTGAGAAAATTCTCCGTCATAAAATAGTAAAAGCCCAAACCATTGTAAATATAGGCCAGTTCCAATTTGTTGCCCAATTGGAGTTTAAGTTTCTCACATTTTTTATAATACTTTAAGACCCGGTCATATTCTCCCCGAATGCTGAACATTAAACCGGTAAACTGGTAGGCTGTGGCCAACCGATATTTGTTATTAAGTTTTTTTGCCAAAGAAATACCGTAATTATAAAGGTTAATTTCTTCGGTGCCTTGCTGGCAATAGGTGCCATAGGGATTTGTGCAACAGTAGGCCAAAGTGTTTTGTTTATTCAGTTTATGTGCTAAACCGATCAATTTTTTGTAGGTCTTGAGCCACTTTTTGATGTGTTGGTTCCGGTTGCGGGCTTTGTCGATAATCATGTATAAGAGGAAATATGCCCGGAAGATTTGGAGTGAGTCGTTGATTTCCTCGGCAATCTTCAAACTCTGGTTGGCGTAACGCTCGGCGGTCTCCGAATCGTTTTTTTTCAGGTAAATAAGGCCGATTTTACGGAAAGCATCAGCTATTTGGCGCTGGTCGTTGCTTTGTTGCGCCAGCCGGAGCCAAGTATTGTAATAGGTGAGAGCGAGATCGTTTTCACCGGAAAAGTTGAGGACATCACCAAGAATTCTGTACATGGTCAGGTCATAAGGGGATTCTTCATCCCTGAGCAGACTGTTTTGATAGACATGCTCTAAAACCGCCTGGCATTCGGAGAACGCCAGAAAGTCTAGACAGGTTTGGCCTAATTGAATCATTTCTTCAAATGTTAGAGTTATGGGTGTAGGTTCTTTAGTTGGAAGATGCGGTAATTTACAGTCGGTTGGAAAATCGATCAAACCGCCGCGGTCTTTTAATTCTTCCAAGACCCTGTCGATCTCCGACAGATGTAAACAGGATTTATTTGTGGAAAAAATGAAGAGCATTTTGTGGGGGGAGTTTTTCTGCACCAAGTTGTGGATGAAATCAATGGTGGAATTGTGGGCGTAATGTAAATTTTCCACCACGATAACCAAAGGGTTGGTTTGGGAAATGTGGCAAAACAGTTTAAAAATGGCCTCCAGCATCTGGTTTTTTTCATAATCCAGTTCTTCCAGGATTAGCTCCTCAGGACGCTGCGTTTGGCCGGTTTGAAAGTAGGAAGAAAAGACAGGCCGTTGCAGGGGATAGACACCTGCATCAGTGAGAAGTTGGTCGATTTCGTCCCCGGATTGGTTTTGGAAATAATCTTTCAGAAAATCTAAAAAGGGGAAATAGGGTGAGGAGTAGGGTTGTTCGGTTAGAGAGCGACGCAAGAGGATAAAATTTGGCTGAAGGGTCGGTAAAAACTGATCAAGATAGGCAGCGAAGGAACGATTATCGTAAGTGTTAAAGAACAACATGCTAAAATGACCCTTTTGGGTTTCTTGCCATAAATCATGGAGATAGGATGTGATAAATGTGGTTTTTTCCATTGTCAACATCCCTTATCCCATATTTTGAGGACTGAAACGGATGGTTGTAAAAACATACCATTATACTATTATATAATATTTCACCCAAATTTCCAAAGGGGGAAATAATTGCTACTCAGCAAAAAAATAACATTCACGTAAACCGGTTATGGTTAATCGTTTGAAAGGAAAACAAATGGTAAACCCACCAATTATTTTGGGAAATCAAAAGGAAAAGCCGGGTAATTAGCGAACATTTATAGTAACAAAAAACGGAAGTATTCCAAATAGAACAGAAAAATGCCGAATATTTCAAGACGTAACATGAACTCCCCTATGGCATCAGGTGGACATGTAACAGTCAACGGCTGTCATCTTTGGTAATTCCGGTCATACAATTTTTGTTATGAGATGAAAGCTTCTTCCCATTATTCTGGCCAAGGAGGATGGTGATGTAGATGGAAAAGAATGCCAAAACGATTCCTGATGCCTTGAATGTCCATTTGTTTCACGAGGGTAACTATTTCCATGCCTACCAGAAGTTCGGCGCCCATGTGGTCAGAGAAGATAATATCAAGGGCGTAAGATTTACCGTATGGGCGCCCAACGCGGCTAGGGTCTGTGTTGTTGGTGATTTTAACAATTGGCAATCGGGCAAGCATCCACTGGAACGGATCACCGAGTCGGGTATCTGGTCCTTGTTTATTCCCGGCCTCAAAGCGGGGACAATTTACAAATATGAGGTGCATACCGCTTATGGGGAGGTCTTCTTAAAAGCCGACCCCTTTGCCTTCTATTCTGAAGTTCGGCCTAAGACGGCATCGGTGGTATATGATTTGGGCGACTACCCCTGGACTGATGAAAAGTGGCGTAAACGCAAATGCAATCCCTATAAAGAACCGATGAACATCTACGAAGTTCATCTGGGCTCGTGGAAGCAGAAAGAGAACGGTGATTTACTGACCTATCGCGAACTGGCGGAAGAATTGCCGGCCTATGCCGTGGCGATGGGCTATACCCACATTGAGTTGATGCCATTGATGGAACACCCCTTGGATGCTTCGTGGGGTTATCAAGTGACGGGGTTTTATTCCGTGACCAGCCGTTTTGGCACTCCCGATGACTTCCGCTATTTCATCAATGCCTGTCATGAGCATGGGCTGGGTGTGATTATGGACTGGGTACCGGCCCATTTTTGCCGTGATGAGCAGGGTTTGTCCCACTTCGACGGGACGCCGCTCTATGAAGCCCGGGAGATCCTAAATTGGGGGACCCTCCAGTTTGACTACGCCAAACCAGAGGTCCGGAGTTACCTGATCTCCAATGCCATGTTCTGGTTTGATGTTTACCATATTGATGGGTTGCGGGTGGACGCGGTTTCCAGTATGTTGTTCCCCAATTATTGGGAGGGTATTCAGTGGCGTAGGAACGAGAGCGGTCAGCGGGAGAGCTATGAAGCGGTTTTGTTTTTACGCCGGTTGAATGAGGCAATCTACCAATATTACCCCAACGCCTTGATGATCGCCGAAGAGTCCACCACATGGCCCTTGGTGACCAAGCCAACCTATGTGGGGGGACTGGGCTTTAACTTCAAGTGGAATATGGGTTGGATGAACGATACCCTCCGTTATATGGAGCTGGATTGCATCTACCGGAAGTGGCACCATAATTTATTGACCTTCTCAATGGTTTACTGTTTTTCCGAAAATTTCATCCTCTCCCTTTCCCATGATGAGGTAGTTCATGGCAAACGCTCTCTCATTGACAAGATGCCGGGAGACTACTGGCAGAAGTTTGCCAACCTCCGCCTGTTGATGGGGTATATGATGGCCCATCCTGGCAAGAAGCTCCTGTTTATGGGAGGCGAGTTTGCCCAGTTCATCGAATGGCGTTTCTACGAGTCATTGGAATGGAAGATGCTGGCCTTTGATATGCACCGCATGTTCCATAACTATATCAAAGAATTGAACCATTTTTACCTGCAACAAAAGGCCCTGTGGGAACTGGACCATGACGGCCGCGGTTTCTTCTGGATCGATGCGGACAACAATGAACAGAGCGTGACGGTTTTTTGCCGGACAAGTGAGGATCCGGAGGATCTATTACTGGTGGTTTGTAATTTTACCCCGGTTTACCGCGAAGGCTTCCGGATCGGCGCACCCAAAAACGGGCAATACATTGAGATCTTCAACAGTGATGCCGGCGCCTTTGGCGGTTCGGACAAGAAAAACGAAGATCCTTTACAAGCAGAACCCATTCCCTGGCATAATCAGGGATACTCGCTGGAGATCAAGCTTCCGCCGCTGGCTGCGATATTCTTGAGCTACGTGAGGGGCTCGGAGCAAGTCCAACCGGTGGAAGAAGATCAAAATATCGAAGAAGACCAAAATGTCCAAGCAGGAGGTGGGGAAGGATAATCATTTTTGCAAGCAGTTTGAGGCACAACAATTGGAAAGCCGGTAATTTTCCGATGGAAAATGTCGATAAATAAAGAAAGGACATTCTCGGGTTAAGCTAAATTACAGAGAAAAGAGGGATTACGATGCTGCTTAAAGAATGGGTTGCAATGCTCTTAGCAGGCGGCCAGGGAAGCAGATTGGGTTGCCTGACGAAAAGAATTGCGAAACCTGCTGTTTCTTTTGGCGGTAAGTACCGGATCATCGACTTTAGTTTAAGCAACTGCAACAACTCGGGTATCGATACGGTAGGGGTTCTGACCCAGTACAAACCCCTGTTGCTTAATTCATATATTGGCATTGGCAGTGCGTGGGATTTGGACATCGAAGGCGGCGGGGTCTTTGTCTTGCCCCCCTATGTCGGAGAAAAGGGCGGCCAGTGGTATAAGGGAACGGCCCATGCCATCGGTCAGAACATAGATTTCATCGATCAGTATAATCCCCAGTATGTCCTGGTTATCTCCGGGGACCACATTTACAAGATGGACTACTCGGTGATGCTGGAATTTCATAAAAACAACCAGGCCGATGTGACCATCGCTGCCATCCAGGTGCCTTGGGAGGAAGCTTGCCGGTTTGGGATTTTAAATACCGATGAAAACGGGCGAATTGAGGAGTTTGACGAAAAACCCAAAAATCCCCGGAGCAACTTGGCCTCGATGGGTATCTACATTTTTAACTGGCCGGTGTTGAAGGAATATTTGATTCAAGACAGCCAAGACCCGGAATCAGCTAACGACTTCGGGAAGAATGTGCTGCCGAAGATGTTAAAAGACGGGTTGCGGATGTTCGCCTACAGATTTCAAGGGTATTGGAAAGATGTGGGTACAATTGAGAGCTATTACACAGCCAATATGGATCTCTTGGCGGATAATCCCGAGTTTGATATCTTTGATGAGAACCTGAAGGTATTTTCCAAATCCCCGATTTTACCCCCGCATTTTATTGCTGCGGAGGCGAAGGTCAAAAATTCCCTTGTCCCTGACGGCTGCGTAATCTTCGGCGAGGTGGAGCACTCCGTCCTCTTTCCCGGCGTCTATGTAGGGCCGGGCGCAGTCATCAAAGACAGCATTCTCCTGCCAGACGTCCGGGTGGAAGGCGGTTGCCTGGTGAACCGGGCGATCATCGGGGAAAGCTCGGTTATTGGACCGGAGTGCCAGATTGGTTATGGCTGCAATGAAACCTTCAACCCGGCGGAGATTACTGTGATTGGCGATTATATCAACTTTCCCAAAGGGGTTGTGATTGAAAAAGGCTCAAGTATCAGTGAATGGCAGGACGGAGAATTGAAAATCAGTTAAAAGGGGTAATGCAAATTGGAACCAATGATGGGTATTATCACAACGACGAAAAGCGAAGATATTCTAAAAGAACTCACCCAGCACCGTTGCATGTCCTCTGTGCCCTTTGGCGGACGTTACCGCATGATTGATTTTACTTTGTCCAATATGGTTAATTCAGGGATTCATAATATTGGAGTGATCACTTCCCATAAATACCGTTCGTTAATGGATCATTTGGGCGCAGGCAAAGAATGGGGTCTGGATCGCAAGTCGGAAGGATTGATGATCCTACCCTCGGCCAGCCCCAGCATCTTCAAGAAAAACATTCGTTTCGATCTGAAGGATCTCTACGAAAACTACGAGTACTTAGAGAAAAGTCGCCAAAAATACCTGCTTCTTACCGGCAATAATATGATCTGCAATATTAACTATAAAGACGCACTGCAGTTCCATTTGAAGAACAATGCCCAGGTTACTGTCTTTTATAAAGAAGAGATCTGTCATGAAAAAACCATTAACGAATTGGGCTTTTGGGATGTGGAGGCCGACGGCCGCGTTACCGGTTTCCATTTAACTCCTTCCGTGGGTGAGAAGAATAAGGTGTCTCTGGAAATGATCATCATGGAGCGGGAACTGTTGATGGATATGATCCAAGTCGCCCATGCGATGGGCAACTGGGATTTAGCGGATATTCTGGCGGCCAACCTGAATGATTTAAGGATCTATGCCTACCAATTTAAGGGATACCTGGCGAAGATCAACTCCGTGGAGAGTTACTACAAGTGCAACATGGAGCTTTTGGACCCCGATGTTTGGTATGAGTTATTCTTTAAAAACGGTCCCATCTATACCAAGATTAAAGACGGCCCGCCCACTAAATATGCGGATGACGCCAAGACCGCAAAGGTCTTGGTGGGCACTGGCTGCAAGATCATGGGCAATGTGGAGAACAGTATTCTGTTCCGGGGTGTAACCATTGGTCGGGGCGCTTCTGTCAAAAACTCCATCATAATGCAGAAGACGGAGATCGAGGAAAACGTGGTGTTGGAAAATGTAATCCTCGACAAAGAAGTGCGGATCCGCAAAGGGACAATCCTTAAAGGCGGCCAGGATTCACCGATTGTCATCGCCAAAAAGAGCGTTATCTGAAGCCTGACTCCGCTGCCGGGGCAATGTGGATGGCAGCCGGAGCGGATGCGGGCGTATGATTACCCAGGACAACCCTCCTGGGTTATCCTGTTTTCATGAGGAGGCGGATGCATGAAAGTATTGTTTGTTGCTTCGGAGGGACATCCCTTCATCAAAACGGGTGGTCTGGGCGATGTGATTGGTTCGTTGCCCATCGCCCTCAATAACGAAGGGGTAGAAACCAGGATTGTGATGCCGCTCTATGGTGATATCCCGCAACATTTTAAAGAACAAATGAGATTTATCTGCGACCTGAAGGTTCCGGTAGGTTGGCGCAAACAATATTGCGGCCTGAAGACCACGGAATACAAGGGTATTACTTATTATTTCATCGATAACGAGTATTATTTTAAACGGCCGGGCTATTATGGGTACTATGATGATGCGGAGCGGTTTTCCTTCTTCTGCCGGGCGGTCTTGGAATGTTTACCACATATGGATTTTCGTCCGGATATCCTGCACTGCCACGATTGGCAGACGGGTTTGGTGAGCCTCTTTAAACAGGCCTTTTATGGTGCAAACCCCGATTATACCGGAATACGTACAGTCTTTACCATTCATAACCTGGCTTACCAAGGGATCTTTCCCCACCAGATCTTGGGTGAACTCCTGGGTTTGGGTTACGAGTACTTTACCTATGAAAAGCTGGAATTTTATGATTGTGTCAATTATATGAAGGCGGGCATTGTCTATTCCGATCTGATTAACACCGTCAGCCCGACATATGCCCGGGAGATCCAATATCCCTTCTACGGGGAGAAGTTGGACGGGTTGTTACGGCATAAGAGCTACAAACTCAGTGGGATTCTCAATGGCATTGATACGGCCAGGTTTAACCCGGCGACCGATCCGGCCTTGTTTGTTAACTACAAGGATTCCTTGGCCGACAAGCTCCAGAATAAGCTTAAGCTCCAGGAGTTGTTGGGCTTTAAGGTTGACGCCGATATTCCACTGCTGGCCATGATCACTCGTCTGGTGCGGCAGAAGGGACTCGACCTCCTGGCCCATATTTTGGAAGAGTTGTTGCAGGAGAATATCCAATTGGTGGTGCTTGGTACCGGGGAACAACAGTATGAGGGGTTCCTGTCTCATATGGCCTACCGTTACCCGGCGAAGATGGCGGCAAAGATCATGTTCGACGAGACACTGGCGCAAAGGATCTATGCGGGTTCTGACATGTTCCTGATGCCGTCCCTCTTTGAGCCATGTGGTCTTGGCCAGTTGATAGCCATGCGTTACGGCAGTGTGCCCATTGTCCGGGAGACGGGCGGCTTGAAGGATACCGTGTCTTATTTTTACCAAGACAAGGACGGTAATTATGTTGGCAACGGTTTTAGCTTTGCCAATTATAACGCCCATGAACTGCTCTTTACCATCAAAAAAGCTATGGAGGTCTTTAAGAATAAAGAGCTCTGGGCTAAAGTGGTACATAACGCCCTAAACTCTGATTTTAGCTGGGAGAAATCGGCCAAAGAATATATTAAGTTGTACAAGCGGTTGGAGTAACGATTTGCCCGGGGAGTAGTGTTTTATTGACCGGACCCATTCCAGTCACAGACCTTAGGAGCATGAAGAACAAAGCGGAGGTAAAAACGAGGCCGTCAGGCAGGACGGCCTCGTTTTTTTGGTAACTACGGTTGATTCTTGTTATCCTGTTGTCCCGTCACCCGGAACCAGGCGGGTGTCTCCAGCCATAAGGCAAGATAGGGAAGGGAGTGGCCTTGCTTCTTCAGATAGAGCAGAAAAGGTCGGTCAAAGATGTAGTTTCGGACCGGCCTGAGAGCGCCCCGGACAATGATGATGCGTGCCTCCGATTTGACGCTTGCCCCTTTTTGGTCCAATTTGAAACGGAGCCATTGCCGGGCTTTGGCGATTCTGCTTCCTTCCCAACCTTTGTTGAGAATTTGCAAACCTTGCAATTGGGGATAAGCCACGTCCATCTCCAGGAAGATCTTAGGTATTTGCAGGGTTTCATCCTCCTGCAGGCTGGTAGGGTTCTTGGCTGATTTTTTTATGCGTGCTTCGACGGTTTGGATAGTTTTAAGGAGAGTGGCGCAGGGTTTTACCTTTGCCAGAACTAAAACATCCTCTTGATCCCTACCTGCCATGGTCAGGATAAAGTCGTTCTCATTCCTGTAGTCATAAACCTTGACTTGTTGGCGCAGTTGCTGATGATCGCTGTTGCGGTGGCACCGGTTGATGCCGAAACCTTCGACAGGTATGTGATTGTCGTCGGGGGCAGAGAAGATAATTGGTTCTTCCAAAGCCTCAAATTCCCGGGGAAACGTCATAGCCTTATACAAATAGGCATAGGCAAGAAAGGCGCCTCGAGCGTTGGGTTCCTTGACTTCCGGAGGGGCATTTGGTCCAAATTTGTTTTTGAGCTCCCTGTTGAGGGCTGTTAAAAAATCCTGAGTGAGTTGGCCGGCCTTTGCCAGGTAAGCGCCGGCCGGTAACGCATCTTCCTTAATCTGTTGGCAGTTGAGGATGGCTGCATCCCGTGGATTGCCGGAAAGCTGGATGGGTGCACGAATAATCCGGTCTTGCAGTTGATTCCAGGCCAATTGAAAAGAGGCGCAATAAATCAAGTTTTCGCCGGGAGAGATCTTGGCCTCTAAATGGGGTGTCATGATGCTGGAGCAGATCGGTGTCATCTGTGGGGTTGCAGGCCTGGCTAAGGCGGTAATTAAACCCAAAACGGTAAAAATGGCGAGAAAGACTATGAGTGTTAACTGAAAGGAACGGGACATGGCGCCACTCCTTTCCGAAGTTTTCGGTTTAACGCTTCCCGTATTACTCGGCGGGGTCAGGGACGGTGAGAGTCGGAATCCCGCTGCCGGACACGATTTCGTCCATTAGTTGCTTTTGGATGGCCGTCGCGCCCCGCAGGTACTTGTGGCGAACAAACACTTTGGGGACAATGTTACGGTCTGGCTTGGTCACGTTGTAAACCCGTTCGTATGCGATAAGGAGGGCTTGGCCCGCCTTGTCGTCAATATTGTAGGCACGGATCCGCACCTGAGGGTGCTCGGTGGCAACGGTATTTAAGTATGGCGTCACCTTCCGGCAGGAACGGCAGTTCTTGGAGTAAAAATAAACGACGATAACTTCTTCCTGGGTTGTGGCCAACAAAGGAAGAGAAGTGATGAAGAAGCCGAACAAAGCAACCGCCAACAGGTGAATTATCCGTTTCGCATCCATCATGGTGCCCCTTTCCCGATCATTTCAAAAGCTCCCAATCCCGTTTGAACCCGGGGAAAACCTTAATTAACAAAATAGTATAAATTAATTTTATAGTAAAGCAAAAGATTCGTCAAGTGTGCCCGGTCGACGGTATTAGCGAATTTACAAAGATAATTAAATCTTTTTCATGGAATACTATTCTGTGAGCACCCGGCTGGGATGCAAAGGCTGAAGCTTCGAGTCACTTTCATACAATAACCTGAGAAAGTAGCATCCGGGCAAGGTTTACCTAAGCGATCCGGCAGTATTGGTTTTTCCGGCAACTGTTTGCACCAAGTGATGAATTTTACTTGTACTGTTCACCACTTTATGGTATACTAACTTTCGGTGTTTATCCCACACGCGCCCGGACTGAATGGCCGGGTTGCCCCAGAACCGGGGTTGGCTTTCGGGATGAAAGGCGCGGAGGTAAGCAAACCCAAGGGGAAGGAGGTGACTATTGTGGCAATTATCTCCATGAAGCAACTGCTTGAAGCTGGCGTCCATTTCGGGCATCAGACCCGTCGGTGGAACCCGAAGATGGCTCAGTACATTTTTACTGAACGCAACGGCATTTATATCATCGACCTCCAAAAAACCGTCAAAAAAGTGGAAGAAGCCTACAACTTCATTAAGAGCATTGCCGCTGAGGGCGGTACTGTGCTTTTTGTCGGTACCAAGAAGCAAGCCCAGGATGCGATTAAGGAAGAAGCCATTCGTTGTGGCATGTATTATGTTTCCGAGCGCTGGCTGGGTGGTCTGTTGACCAACTTCCGGACGATTCGTTCCCGGGTGGAACGGTTGAAGAAGATTGAGGCCATGGCGACGGACGGTTCATACGATGTCCTGCCCAAGAAGGAAGTTTTGGAGCTGGAGAAGGAGCGGGCGCGCTTGGAGCGTTTTCTCTCCGGAATCCGGGATATGACCCGGCTGCCCGATGCCCTTTTTGTGGTGGACCCGCGTAAAGAGCGCATTGCCGTGGCGGAAGCGCGTAAGCTTGAGATTCCCATTGTCGGTATTGTGGATACCAACTGTGATCCCGACGAGATCGACTATGTGATCCCGGGCAACGACGACGCCATTCGGGCTGTGCGGCTCCTGGCCGGGAAGATGGCCGATGCCATTATCGAGGCCCGTCAGGGTGAACAATTGACCGAGGCCGAAACGGCGGAAGAGGAAGCCTCGGAAGAAGGCGCAAATGAAATGGAATTCGTCGTTGACAGCGACGAAGGGGACGGTGTCGCCGAAGCTTAGTTTGTTAGGGTGAGACAAGGCTTTCCTTCGTCTCACCCTTTTTCCATGTTCTTTTGGTCAAAAGTGCAAATAATCCCTTTTGTAAAGGATGAAGATAGGAGGTAGAAACAGTGGAGATTTCTGCGTCTATGGTCAAAGAACTGCGGGAACGGACGGGCGCTGGCATGATGGATTGCAAGAAAGCCCTTAACGAAGCCGGCGGTGATATGGAGAAGGCCATTGATATTCTGCGGGAAAAAGGCCTGGCTGCCGCGTCTAAGAAAGCCAGTCGCATCGCAGCCGAAGGCCTGGTGACTGCCTACATATCCGACGACCGCAAATGCGGGAGCCTGGTTGAGGTCAATTGCGAGACGGACTTTGTGGCCAAGAACAATGACTTTATTAACTTTGTCAACGAATTAGCAAAAATTGTCGCCGAACAGAACCCGGCGGTTGTTACCGACGATGCCAACAGCGGCGCCAAAGCCTTGGTGGATCTGAAGATGTCCAGCGGTAAAACGGTGAAAGAGACCTTGACCGAGTTGATCGCAAACATCGGTGAGAATATGAATATCCGGCGTTTTGTCCGCTTAAGTGTCTCCGGCGAGGGGGCGGTGGAGTCCTACATCCACATGGGCGGCAAGATTGGCGTGTTGGTGCAACTCTCCTGTAATCAAGCGCAAACCGCCAAAAACCAGGAATTTCTGGCCCTGGCCCGTGATTTGGGCATGCAGGTGGCGGCGGCCCGACCCGATTATATCCGTCGGACGGAGGTTCCTGCCGATGTTCTGGAGCGGGAGAAGGCCATCTACAAGGCGCAGGCCATGGAAGAAGGCAAGCCGGAGGCCATTGCCGAAAAGATTGTGGTTGGCCGCTTGGAGAAGTATTATAAGGAAGTCTGCTTGGTTGAGCAGATCTTTATCAAGGACAATGACAAGACCGTCACCAAACTCCTGGGCGAGGTTGGCCAGAAGTTGGGTGATACCCTTGACGTGGCAGCATTCGCCAGGTTTGAAAAGGGAGAAGGATTGGAAAAACGGCAAGATGATTTTGCTTCCGAGGTCATGTCCCAGATTCAACAGTAACACCAGGGAACACCGGGACGGTGTTCCTTTTTTTTAAGACTCCCTAACATAAAAGGGGCCGGAGAGAAGGATTAACCTAGACCAAGGCGAAATATAAAAGATGGAGGAGTTCACCAGATGGAACCGAAATACAAGCGCATTGTCTTAAAGTTCAGCGGCGAAGCATTGGCCGGGGAAAAGGGCTTTGGCCTTGATCCCGAGGTTTTGATGAGCATTGCCCAGCAGACTAAAGAGGTGAACGACCTCGGTGTGCAAGTTGCGGTGGTTGTAGGCGGTGGTAACTTTTGGCGGGGCCTGCCCGGCAGCAATCGGGGCATGGACCGGGCTACCGCGGATTACATGGGCATGCTCGCCACAGTCATTAATGCCTTGGCTCTCCAGGACGCCTTTGAGAAGGTGGGGTTGGAGACCCGGGTGCAAACGGCCATTGAGATGCGGGAGATTGCCGAACCCTATATCCGCCGGCGGGCCATCCGCCATTTGGAGAAAAACCGGGTGGTAATCTTTGCCGCCGGGACCGGTAACCCCTTCTTCTCCACGGATACCGCAGCCGCCCTGCGCGCTGCTGAGGTTGATGCCGAGGTCATTTTAATGGCTAAGAAGGTGGATGGCGTTTATGATGCGGATCCCCGCAAGGACCCGTTGGCGAAGAAGTTTGATGACCTCAACTTTATGGAAGTCTTGAATCGCAGGCTTAACGTAATGGATTCCACCGCCACATCCCTGTGCATGGACAACCAAATTCCCATTATTGTCTTTAACATTCAAGAGCCTGGCAACATTAAACGGATTGTATCCGGCGAAAAGATCGGTACATTCGTGAGGGGGGACAGTGCAGAATGATCAAAGACGTACTCAATTCCACAGAGGAACTGATGAAGGGTGTTATTGAAGCTCTAAAACGCGAATTTGCCGGGATACGCACCGGACGCGCCAACCCTGCCTTGCTGGACCGCGTGATGGTGGAGTATTATGGCACACCCACGCCCATCAATCAACTAGCCAGTATCTCCGTACCTGAAGGAAGACTCTTGGTGGTGCAACCATGGGATAAATCTATCCTCAGCGCCATCGAGAAGGCCATTTTAAAGGCGGATTTGGGCCTGAATCCCACCAGTGACGGTTCTGTGCTTCGCATCGCCATTCCGCAACTTACGGAGGAAAGACGGAAGGAATTGGTGAAGGTGGCAAGGAAGACCGCAGAGGAAAAACGGGTGGCTGTCCGGAATATGCGGCGGGATGCCAATGAAAAGTTGAAGAAATTTGAGAAAGAAGGACATATTTCCGAAGACGAGATCAAAAAGGCCACGGATGATACCCAGAAACTTACGGACCGGTATATTGCTGAGATCGATAAATTGCTAGAGCAAAAAGAAAAGGAGATCATGGAGGTATAAAGTGCATTCTACGCTCGGCTTTTTGCTGAAAAGACTTGTCGGTAAGAAAAACAAAGGATTGCCAGAAGGGAGGAAGCCGGAACCAACAACGGCTTCCATTCAACATTTGGCCATTATTATGGATGGCAACGGCCGGTGGGCCAAAAAGCGCGGTCTGCCCCGGACCGCCGGGCATACCGAAGGTTTGAAGCGGGCGCGGGAGATCACTGAGGCTGTGGCGGAACTGGGTATTCCCTATTTGACCCTGTTCGCATTTTCCACGGAGAATTGGAATCGCCCTGCTGAAGAAGTGGGCTTTTTGATGGATCTGTTTAAGCGGGTATTATATGATGATGTGATGGACCTGCAGAAGAACAATGTCCGGTTGAAGTTCATCGGCTTTCGCCGGAATCTCCAGCCGGAATTACTGAAGTTAATGGAAGAAGCGGAGGAGTTTACCGCCGGCAACACCACACTGCAGCTGAACATTGCCCTCAACTACGGCAGTCGCGGTGAATTGGTGGCGGCTGCCCGGTCCATTGCTGAATTGGCGCAGAAAGGCAAACTGGCCCCCGAGGATCTGACCGAGGCCACCTTTGCTGAGCACTTGTTGACTGCTGGCATTCCCGATCCGGACTTACTGATCCGCCCAAGCGGCGAGTTGCGGATTAGCAATTTTTTGCTTTGGCAGTGCGCTTACACGGAATTTTACTTTACCCCGGTTTTATGGCCCGATTTTGACCGGGCAGAATTATTCAAGGCCCTGCATGATTATACGCGACGAGACCGCCGGTTTGGCCGCGTCAAAGGAGGTCCGGCATGAAAGAAAGGGTTATCTCCGGCTTACTGGGCGCGCTGCATTTATTGCTCCTGACTTATCTGGGCCATTACTGGTTTGTCTTTGGCGTCGGTGTACTGGTGATTTTGGGAACCGCGGAATTTCGCCGCTTGGCCCAAGCGGCCGGTGTCCGCTTGCCCCCTGTTTTACAGATTGCCGCCGCTTTACTGTATCTCTGCTTGGTACCGGCGGGTGATTGGCTGAAACACGGCTGTTTTGGCGCACCGGGTTTGCTGGGCTTAACTGTGGTTCTTTTGCTCTTTGGCTATCTGGTTAAAGAACTGGCGCAGGAAGATACTCAGGTTGCCCTGGTTAAAACCGGAGTTGGCCTGCTTGGTCTGGTCTATCCTGGGGTATTGCTGTCATATATCGTACTGATTCGTCAACTTCCCGAAGACGGGCTGCTACTTACCATCTTTACTTATATTGTTACTTGGAGCTGTGATACGGGAGCCTATTTTGTCGGGATCACCTGTGGCCGGCACAAACTGGCACCGAAGATCAGCCCCAACAAAACCATCGAAGGAGCGGTGGGTGGCGTCTTAATCGGTTCGGCGGTGGGAACGGTCTATTTGCTTTTGGTCGGTTTTCCGGTGCTGCCATGGGCTGTTCTCGCCCTGATGGGTTCTATAATCAGCCTTTTGGGCGATCTGTTTGAATCTTTGTTGAAACGCGGCGCAAATCTTAAGGATTCCGGTGATTTCTTACCCGGCCACGGCGGGGTTTTGGATCGTTTTGACAGTATGATGTTTGTTGCGCCGTTGATATACTATGGAGCGCTGTTTTTCTCCTGAAGCATGTAAGGGGCGGGGAGAGTGTCGCTTCGTCTTTTAATGTCGCTGGCTGTGATAGGTTTTTTGTTTACCTTGGCGTTAAAGCTGTTCTTTCCTGTCTTGGCGCCATTTGCCATTGGACTGTTGATTGCCGCATTAATCGATCCGCCGGTAGATTGGTTGGAAAAGAAGTGGCGGTGGTCGCGGTCCGCAGCTTCGTTAATTCTTCTGAGTGCTTTTGTCGTAGGATTAATTGGTTTGTTTGTTCTTGCGGCAAGCAGTGTTTACCGGGAGTGCCATAGTCTCCTGGAACAATTGCCGCAGATCTCCCGGCAGGGAGCAGGGTTCATGCTTTATCTGGGCCAGATCTTCGCCCGTTTGCAAAGGCTTGTCCCCCCTGAGGTGCAAAAGGGTTTTTCCGCACTGATTGAGAATGGGTTTACAGCGTTGACCGGCTTAGTCTTCGGCGTTGTCAAGAGATTGGAAACCCTGCCCCGCGCTTTGGGAGCTTCCATGCTGGCAGTGGTTTCCGCTTTCTTTTTTAGCCGGGATAAAGCCTTGCTGCAGGCAGCGGCCCTCCGGTGTTTGCCCGCAAAATGGCAAGCGCTGGCCCATGGCGTCTGCCGGGAACTGTTCCTAGCCGTCCTGGACCGGATTCGGTTGGAGTTGGCCATGATGGCCTGCACTTTCCTGTTGGTGGGCGGCGTTTTATCTACTATTGCCCAGCCCCGGGCTTGGAGCATCGGACTGCTGGCTGGGATTTTAGAGCTAATCCCGCTGGTTGGTCCAGGAGCATTGCTACTGCCTTGGGCCGGATGGCTTTTGGTCACCGATGGGCCCAACTTGGCCCTGCTTTTTGTGATGTTGGCCTTGGCTGTGGGTTTCATCCGGCAGTGGGCGGAGATCCGCTTCATCGGTAGCGGCCTGGGGCTGCACCCATTGGCGGTGCTATTGGGTATGGCGGTGGGACTGAAGTTTTATGGCCTTCCCGGTTTAATCGGCGGCCCCTTGTTCTTGGCGACCTTACGCACAAGCTACGTTTATTTGCAGAAGGAAGCAGCAATGTCGTCCTTAAAGCCGGGTAAAAGCACGACAAGGGCGGGATGATCTGTGCAGAGACTGACAATTATTGGCTCCACCGGTTCTATCGGCCGGCAGACGCTGGAAGTGGTTGAAAGTTTTCCTGAATTATTTAAGGTAGTTGGTTTATCCGCCCAGAGCAATGTGGAACTCCTAGCCCGGCAGGTTCGGCGCTACCATCCGGAGGCCATTGCCCTGGGAGACGAGGCCAAATTGCCTGCATTGCGTCAATTGTTGCCGGACTGGGCGGGAGAGATCTTGGTGGGTCCCCAGGGCTTTGAGGAACTGGCCAGTAGAGACAATTATCAGACCCTGGTGTCAGCAGCGGTGGGCGCGGCCGGTATCCGGCCCACCTTGACCGCCATTGAAACCGGTCATGATGTGGCATTGGCCAACAAAGAGACGCTGGTGGCGGCAGGCCATTTGATCATGAAAGCCGTCAAAGCCTGCGGCGTCCGGCTCCGCCCGGTGGACAGCGAACATAGCGCCATTTTTCAGTGTCTGGAAGGAAAAACAAAGAAAGGGATCGCCCGGCTAATCCTTACTGCATCCGGCGGTCCCTTCCGGTCCTTGGATCCGGCGGCCCTGGCCAAGGTGACACCGGAGGAAGCGTTAAAACACCCCACCTGGAACATGGGGGGTAAGATTACCATTGACTCGGCGACCCTCATGAATAAAGGCTTGGAGGTTATCGAAGCCCATTGGTTGTTTGAGATTGACTATTCCGCCATCGATGTGGTGATTCATCCGCAAAGCGCCATTCATTCCATGGTGGAATATGCCGACGGTTCCATCATGGCGCAATTGGGCCCCGCTGATATGCGGCTGCCCATCCAATATGCCCTGGTCTATCCGGAACGATTGCCCAATAACTTTCATCGACTGGATTTTTTTCAACTGGGGCGAATGGATTTTGCCCCGCCGGATACAAGGCGTTTCCCTGCGCTGGCCCTGGCTTATGAGGCGGGTAAGGCGGGTGGAACGATGCCGGCGGTGATGAATGCCGCCAATGAACTGGCGGTGGCGGCCTTTTTGGCGCGGAGGATTGGCTTTACGGACATCCCGCGCATGGTAGAACTGGCCATGGGGCATCATCAAAATGAAGGTATTATCACGGAACCGACGTTGGATGAAGTCCTGGCCGCCGACGGATGGGTGCGTTCCCAGTTTGAAAGTTGGCTAAGGGGGATAGGCAGATGAATTTGGCAAATGCCATAACACTGTTGGTTGTGCTCAATATCATTGTTATTGCCCATGAATTCGGCCACTTTTTTTGGGCCCGCCGCTTTGGTACCAAGGTCCATGAGTTTTCGGTGGGGTTTGGCCCGTTACTTTCCAAGCATGTCCGGGACGGTATTCAATACTCCCTGCGGGCCGTGCCTCTGGGCGGGTTTGTCAAGATTGCCGGTATGGATATTGCCTTGGAAGGGCAGGAGGACGAGGAAGCAGCGGTAGCGCCGGAGGAGCGGTTCTCCGCCTTGCCCCTGCTGAAAAAAATCATTGTGATTATTGCTGGTTCTGTAAATAATCTGGCCATAGGCGTAATCCTGTTGATCATAGTTGCAGCCTTTGTCGGCATTCCTTACGAAGCGGAAATGGACCGGGCCATTGCCCACATTGTTTTGCCCAAGAGTCCGGCCTATGAAGCTGGCCTCTCCCCGGGCGACCAGATCTTGGCCATCGATGGTAAAACAATAAAAAATTGGGATGAAATGGTGGGTATTATTTATAAGTCCCCCAACAAGCCCCTGGTCTTCACCATCAGCCGGAAAGGGCGGGTCTTTACCCGGAGGATTACACCCATCTATGATCCCAAGGCGAAGATAGGACTTATCGGAATTCACGCTCCATATAAAACCAAGCGTTTACCATTGGGAGAAGCGTTCGTCTTCGGCTTCCAACGGTCCTGGGAGTTGCTCTATGGCAACACCGTGGCTTTGCTCCGGATAATTACCGGCAAAGAGAGGGCCAACTTAATGGGGCCTTTCGGCATGATCGGCTATGTGGGTCAGGCACGGGAGACCGGACCCGACTATTTCTTGCAAGTCTGTGCCACCATCAGCTTGTTCTTGGGGTTCTTTAACCTGCTGCCCATCCCCCTGCCCCTGCTGGACGGCGGCTGGGTGGTAATTTTCCTGCTCGAACGTTTACGAAGGAAAGAGTTCTCCCCGGAGCAAAAGTCCATTGCCCAGATGGTGGGGTTGGGACTGCTCCTGTTGCTCTTTATCTTTGTGACCTATTCGGATATCGGCAGTGATGTGCGGCGGTTATTTCACTTGCCATGAGGGAGTGTAACAGGACATGACGAGGGAACGCGGAAAAAGTCCCTGGCTGGATCCGAATAAAGAGGGACGGCGCAGTGGACGACAGAGCCGCCGGTACTGCAGTCGCTGTGGCAATACGGTTAAGCAGTTTCGCATTTTACGGGGGTTGAATCTCTGCGAACCATGTGTCCGGGAACTGGAGCATAAACGGGATGGTCAGATGGCTTGCAAGGGCTGCGGACGGTTGGCTCCGAAGGAAGTGAAGGAACACGGCGGGTACTGCTTGGAGTGTATTTGCCCGGCTTGCGGCCGCCCTGATCCCAGCCATATCCGGAAGACAGGCCTTTGTCTGATGTGTGCCGAGGGTCTGGGCGAGTTTTGTCGCCGGTGCGGGAAGGAAGCGGCGGCGCAGGTCCGGAAAAACCGCGGCTTATGTAATGTGTGCGCGGGCTTGGGGAAGAAAAAACAATAGACAGGCAGAACAGGCTCTTTTATAATGAGATAGTGATGGTTCAGAGGAAAGTGATATAATAATGACACCGCAAAACAGTTATTGGATCAAACGGCGGCCCACCCGCCAGGTGCAGGTGGGCGGCCTGGTTATCGGCGGGGATGCTCCCATCTCGGTACAGTCGATGACAAATACACCTACCCAGGATATCAGGGCTACGCTGGAGCAGATTGACCGGCTCCATAAGGCCGGTTGCGAATTGGTGCGGGTGGCGGTGCCGGATCGCCAGGCCGCCTTGGCCCTCCGGGAGATTGTGGCTATGTCGCCATTACCGGTGGTGGCTGATATCCACTTTGACTACCGATTGGCTTTGTTAGCCTTGGAGGCCGGTGTGGCCAAACTCCGGCTCAACCCGGGCAATATCGGCGGCGAAGACCGGGTCCGTACGGTGGTCCGGGAGGCAGCGGCCCGGCAGGTGCCCATCCGGATCGGTGTTAATGCCGGCTCCCTTTCCCCGGAGATCTTAAATGAGTACGGCGGGCCGACGCCCCAAGCAATGGTGAAGAGTGCTCAGCAACAGATCGAACTGTTGGAAAGTATGGGCTTTACATCCATTGTCATCTCCTTGAAAGCCTCGGATGTCATGACTACGGTGGCCGCCTACAGGCAGATGGCAGCTGCTTGTAATTATCCGTTGCATTTGGGGGTGACGGAAGCAGGGAGCATGCTCACGGGAAGCATCCGCTCCGCCATTGGTTTGGGCCTTTTGTTAGCTGAGGGGATTGGTGATACATTACGGGTCTCCTTGACCGGGGATCCGATTCATGAGGTCCGGGTTGGTTACGAGATCCTCAAATCCTTGCACCTTCGTGAGCGGGGACCGGTGGTGATCTCCTGTCCCACCTGCGGGCGGTGCGGCATTGATCTGCAAAGCTTGGCGGAACAAGTGGAAAGACTGGTGGCTGAGATCAGTGAGCCCCTGCATATTGCCGTTATGGGCTGCACCGTCAACGGGCCGGGCGAAGCCCGGCTGGCCGATCTCGGGATTGCCGGCGGCAAAGGAGAGGCTTTGATCTTTCGGAAAGGCAAGATCATCCGGAAGGTGGCTGAGACCGGACTGCTTAACGCCTTCCAAGAGGAACTGCAAACACTCCTGGATGAGATTAAAGCAAAGCAGGCCGAAAACGATGTTACCAACGTTTCCCCGGCAGCGGGGGAGGAGGCTTGACAAATGAAATTATCCCAATATTTCATCCCAACATTAAGAGAAACACCGGCTGAGGCGGAGATCGCCAGCCATCAATTGATGCTCCGGGCGGGTATAATCCGTAAATCCTCAGCAGGCGTATATACTTACCTTCCCTTGGGCTACCGGGTGGTAAAGAAGGTTATTAAGATCATCGAAGAGGAGATGGACAGGGCCGGCGGCCAGGAATTGATGCTACCTATCATCCAACCGTCGGAGATCTGGAAGGAGACCGGGCGCTGGGATGTTTACGGCGAAGAGATGTTCCGCCTGAAAGACCGGCACGGCCGGGAGTTTTGCCTCGGCCCCACCCACGAAGAGATCATCACCACACTGGTGCGCAACGAGGTCCGCTCCTACCGGGATCTGCCCCTGCGGCTCTATCAGATTCAGAATAAATACAGGGATGAGATCCGTCCCCGTTTCGGTGTAATGCGCGGCCGGGAGTTTATTATGAAGGATCTCTATTCCTTCGATAAAGACGAAGCTGGACTCCAGAAGAGTTACGCTGCAATGTATGAGGCCTACTGCCGGATCTTCACCCGCTGCGGCTTGAAGTTCCGTCCGGTGGAAGCCGATTCCGGGGCCATCGGCGGTGATGCCAGCCATGAGTTTATGGTCTTGGCCCAGTCAGGCGAGGCCCTGATCCTGTACTGTGATACCTGTGATTATGCGGCCAATGCCGAGAAGGCCACCTCCGTTCTTAATGATAAGGAGACGATAGGGGAAGACTCTGCAATGAAGCGGGTGCAAACCCCCGGGAAAAAGACCATCGAAGAAGTTGCCGTCTTTTTGGACGTGCCTGCTCACCGGTTGATTAAGACCCTGTTTGTTCAGACGTCCCAGGGTTTGGTGGCCGTTCTGGTCCGGGGGGACGATGAGGTCAATGAAACTAAACTCGGCCATGTCCTCGACTGCCCTTGGCACTGGGCCACCCCTGAAGAAGTGGCGGAGGTCGCCCCATTGCCCATTGGTTTTGTGGGTCCGGTGGGTTTGGATGCCCGGATCCGGGTGTTGGCGGACCGGCGGGTGATGACCATGACCTCGGCGGTCTGTGGCGCCAATGAGGCCGACTACCATTTGATCGGTGTCCGTCCAGGCAAGGATTTTGTTCCTTCCGCCGTCCATGACCTGAGAACGGCCAAAGCCGGTGAAGGCTGCCCGCGCTGCCAAGGCAAACTGCAGGATACCCGGGGGATCGAAGTTGGCCATATCTTTAAGCTTGGCACGAAATACAGCAGTGCTTTGCATGCCACCTATTTAGACGAAGCCGGCAAAGAACAGACCATCATCATGGGTTGTTACGGGATTGGCGTCACCAGGACGGTGGCCGCTGCCATTGAGCAGTTGCATGATGATGACGGTATTATCTGGCCGGTGCCGATTGCCCCCTTCCATGTTGAGATTATAGCTATCAGTAAGGACCAATTGCCTGCCGCAGAGGAGCTTTATCGGGCTTTGACCAAGGCAGGAATTGAAGTGCTTCTGGACGACAGGGACGAACGTCCCGGTGTCAAGTTTAAAGATGCGGATTTGATGGGGATCCCCTTACGACTTACTGTTGGACCGAAGGGTTTGGCCACCGGTGAAGTGGAGGTGCGGGTCCGGGCTACACGGGAGGACCTGCGTTGGCCTATTGCCGAGACGGTGGAAAGGGTCCAAGCCTACCTCGCCGGTGAACTGCAACGGATAGAGAAGGAGTTGGATGCATGAAAGCGGTCGCAGTGATCCCAGCATATAACGAGGAAGGTACCATCGCCCAGGTGGTCCGTGTCGCCAAAAATTGCCGGGATTTGACTGACGTCATCGTTGTTAGCGACGGCTCCACCGATGGTACAGCCAAAGTGGCTGCCGAAGCCGGGGCCAAAGTCATCGAGTTGCCGCAGAACCAGGGGAAAGGAGCAGCGGTGTTTGCCGGGGTGAACGCTACGGATGCCGATGTTATTGTCCTCTTGGACGCGGACCTGATCGGGCTGACTCCCCGTCACATCATCCATCTCCTTTTGCCGGTGAAGAAAGGCCGCGTCGATATGACCGTGGGCATGTTTCGTTCTGGCCGGCGTTTGACCGATCTCTCCCAACGGTTGACGCCCTTCCTCAGCGGGCAACGGGCGATTGTCCGGGCAATCTTTGACGGCCTGTCCGATTTGGAACTGACCCGTTATGGGGTGGACATTACCATCAGCCGCTATGCCAAACAAAAGGGCCACCGGGTTCAGAAGGTTACTCTCAGTGGCATCACCCAGGTGATGAAGGAAGAAAAACGCGGCTTTTTAAAAGGTTTTGTCGCCCGGCTCAAGATGTACTGGGAGATTCTTGCAGCCTTTCGGCATAAGATTCCCAATCGATAACAAAAAATTTGCTCTTGGAGGTTGCCCATGGGCCAATCATATGTAGTGCAACCGGTTAAAAGACATCTCAGCGGGATTCTTGAAGGGATTGAGGAGATCCCTCTTTCTCATGCTGCCCGCCATTTCATTGAATCAGCATATATCCGGGAAGTCCTTGTTCATGTGGAAGAGCGGAGTTGGACCCTGACTTTGTATACGCCAAAACTGGTGCCGGCAGAAGTCCAGCAGGAGGTAACAGATGTAGTGCAAAAGGCCATCGGGGCAGTTTCCCAGGTGGATCTGCGCTTTATCTCCCGGGCGGACCTGGCGCCGCCGGCTGAACGGCTGGCGCAGCTTTGGCCGAAAATCTATAAGCGTTTGCGGGAAGAATTGCCGGCCGCCATCGGTTGGCTGACCGAAACGCCGCCCCAATGGATGGGCGAGGGTGCTTTGGAATGGACGGTGGGGGACCAGGCGGGCATTGATTACCTGAACAAAAAAGTTGACCACCTCAAGCAGGTGATCTGGGAAGAAACCGGCGAGCCGGCGGTAATCCATTTCCGGCTGGAGCCCGGATTTGGCATTTCTCCGGAGTTGGAGGAGCAAAGGCAACAGGAGGAAGAAGCCTACTTGGCTTCACTCATTAATTCCGTTCCGGCAAAGAACGGTGCCAAGGCAGGCGGTAGTCCAGTCAATGGCTCGGTGCTGCTGGGCAAGGAGATAAAAGGGGAAGCCAGGCCCATCCATGAGTTGACTGAAGAAGAGGAGAAGGGTGTAATCATCGAAGGTGAAATTTTCCGGTTCGAGAGCCGGACGCTTAAGTCCGGGAAACTCCTGTGGACAATGGACGTGACCGATGAGACCGATTCGATCACGGTGAAGTTCTTTCAACGCAAGGATGAGGATATCTCCGACAAAGTTGGACCGGGGCAGCGGGTGCGGATCAAAGGTGATCTGCAAATGGACCGTTTTGCCAACGAGTTGAACATCATGGGTAATGACCTGCAGCTTTTGCCGCCCGTTGAACTAAAGGATGAGGCGGCGGAGAAGCGGGTGGAGCTGCATCTGCATACAAAGATGTCTGCCATGGACAGCACTCTGGACGTGGCGAAGGCGATTAAAACTGCTGCGACCTGGGGGCATCCGGCCATTGCCATCACTGACCATGGTGTGGTGCAGGCCTTCCCCGAGGCTTATGAAGTCGCCAAAAAATGCGGGATTAAAGTGCTCTATGGGATGGAAGGATATTTGGTCAACGATAAAGATCCCATCATCCTCCGGGCGCCCGGAGGAGGTTGGGCGGAGCATGACATCGTTATCGTGGATATTGAGACCACCGGCTTTTATCCGGCCATGGACGAGATTATTGAGATTGGCGCCGTCCGCTTGCACCAAGGCCGGTTGGTGGAAGAGTTTCAGACCTTTGTCCGGCCGGGCAAGGAGATTCCCCGGAATATTCAACAATTGACGGGCATTACGCCCCAAATGGTACAAGATGCGCCCCTGCCGCAGGAGGCCCTCCAAAGCTTCTTGGATTTTGTGGGCGATGCGGTCTGGTGCGCCCATAACGCCTCTTTTGACGTGGGTTTTCTTACGTTTCATATTCAAAAGCATTTGCAACAGGCCATCCTTCCGCCGGTCCTGGATACCTTGGGCTTGGCCCGGGTACTCTGGCCCGAATGGAAGAACCATAAACTGGGCACTGCTGTGAAAGAACTGGGTATTCATCTGGAGAACCATCATCGTGCTGTGGACGATGCCTGGGCCACCGGCGAACTGTTAATCAAAGGCCTTAAACTGGTAGAAGAAAAGGGGATTCGCGATTTTACCGGGATTAACTCTTTAGCCGGTGAACTCTCGGACAACCTGAAGACCTACCATATAACCATCTTTGCCAAGAATCAGGCGGGACTAAAGAACCTATACCGGCTGGTTTCCCGCTCCCATGTGGACTATTTTCACCGCCATCCCCGGATTCCCCGTTCGTTGTTGGTGGAGAACAGGGAGGGCTTGATCCTGGGGACCGCCTGTGAGGCCGGGGAGTTTTTCCAGGCCATGCTGGAGAACCCCAATGGCGAACGGGTACGGAAGATCGCCGAATTCTACGATTTCCTGGAGATCCAGCCCATTGCCAACAATGAGTTTATGGTCCGGGAGGGCCGGGTCACCCGGGAGGATCTGCAGCGCTTGAACCGCCGCATTGTGGAGCTGGGCAAAGAGCTGAACAAACCGGTGGTGGCCACCGGGGATGTTCACTTCTTCCGACCGAAGGATGAGATCTTCCGCCGGATCCTCCTGGCCGGACAAGGTTATGAGGATGCGGATCATCAGCCACCCCTTTATTTTCGCACCACCGATGAGATGCTGGCGGAATTCGCCTACCTTGGTCCGGAGCTGGCCAAGGAAGTTGTGATCGACAATCCCCGGAAGATCGCCGACCAGATCGAGGAGATTATACCGGTCCCGGAAGAGTTTTACCCGCCAATTATTGAAGGGGCTGATGAAGAGATCCGGGAGATGGCCTACAAACGGGGGAAGGAGATCTATGGGGATCCCCTGCCGCAAGTGGTGGCAGACAGGTTGGAATGGGAACTGAAGAGTATTATTGGCCATGGTTACGCCGTTTTGTATCTAATTGCCCAAAAGTTGGTGAAGCGGTCCCTGGACGATAATTACCTGGTTGGTTCTCGGGGTTCGGTGGGTTCATCCCTGGTGGCAACTTTTTGTAACATTACAGAAGTCAACCCGCTGCCTGCCCATTACCTCTGCCCTTCGTGCAAATACAGTGAATTTCTGGAGACGGGGGCCATTGGCTCCGGCTATGATCTGCCGCCGAAAAATTGCCCCAACTGCGGTACAGAGATGAAACGGGACGGGCAGGATATTCCCTTTGCCACCTTTATGGGTTTTGATGGTGATAAAGAACCCGATATTGACTTGAACTTTTCTGGTGAGTACCAAGGGGTAATTCACAAGTACACCGAGGAACTCTTTGGCAAGGACTATACCTTCCGGGCGGGCACCATTACGACGCTGGCGGAGAAGACCGCCTTTGGCTTTGTCCGAGGCTATCTTGAAGAACGGAAGATTAAGGTGCGTTCAGCGGAGATGAACCGGTTGGTGGCAGGATGCAGCGGTGTCCGTCGTTCCACCGGACAACACCCGGGCGGGATGATAGTTGTACCCAAAGGCCAGGATATTTTGAATTTTTCTCCGGTTCAGTACCCGGCCAATGATAAAAACGCCGGCTGGATCACCACCCACTTTGACTATCACTCCTTAAGCGGGCGTTTGGTGAAATTAGATATCCTGGGCCATGATGATCCGACGGTCATCCGGATGTTACAGGATCTAACGGGCATAGATCCCAAAACAGTGCCCCTCAATGACCCGGAAACCATGCGGATTTTTTCCTCGGTGGAACCTTTGGGTTTAAAACCGGAGGATCTCGGCTTTGACCTGGGCACGTTGGGTATTCCTGAGTTTGGCACGGAATTTGTGCGTCAAATGTTAAGCGAGACCAAACCCACCACTTTTTCAGAACTGATCTACATCTCCGGCTTGTCCCACGGGACCAATGTGTGGCTCGGCAACGCCCAAGACTTGATCAAGAACGGTACAGCCACCTTGTCTGAGGTGATTTGTACTCGTGACGATATCATGAATTACCTGATCTTTAAAGGCTTAAAACCGCTAACCGCCTTTAAGATCATGGAAAAGGTCCGGAAAGGGAAAGGCCTGTCCGACGAGGACATCACGGAGATGAAGGCCCATGATGTGCCCCAGTGGTACATTGATTCCTGTTTGAAGATTAAGTATATGTTCCCCAAGGCCCATGCGGTGGCATATGTGATGATGGCCTTCCGGATTGCCTGGTTTAAGGTGCACCAACCTGAGGCTTTTTATGCCACCTACTTTACGGTGCGGGCCGATGAGTTCGATGCGGACTTGGTAGTCCAGGGCCGGGAATTTATCCTAAAACGAATGGAAGAACTCCATAAGAAGGGGAATGAGGCTACCCAGAAGGAGAAAAACCTCCTGACGATCCTGGAGATTGTTAACGAGGCAATGCTCCGGGGGATCAAATTCCTCTCCGTTGACCTTTATAAGTCCGACGCCCGCAAGTTCCAGATTACGCCCGACGGTTTGCTCCCGCCCCTGGCTGCCCTCCAGGGTCTGGGTGAAAACGCCGCCCGCAGTATCGTCGCGGCCCGGGAGGAAGGGCCCTTTACCTCTATTGAGGATTTAAAGACCCGGGCCCGGCTGACCTCGGCAGTTATCGAAGTGTTGCAAAACCATGGCTGCTTGGTGGGCTTGCCCGAATCGGACCAACTGACGCTATTCTAGGAACGTATAAAGAGAAAAGGGTAAAGTGAGACTTGTCATTTATCGTTCGTGGCTTGGGCTGAAAAGCGTAACGAGAAAAAAGTAAAGAGAAAATATGGAAAAGGGAAAATGGGAAGGGTAACGGTGAATAATTCAATAAATAACAAGAGGACGTGGGGAGTGCGTCCTCTTGTTTTATCCCCAAAAACCGAAAAAGCATTGCCTTGCCATTGATGGTGATGAACTCGGAGAACCGCCGCGGAAGTTAACCATAATCGTCAAGTGTGTAAAGTATTTATCTTATTGGGAATTTGACAATAAGGAGAATTACGGTAAAGCGACGACTTGGTTTTTCAAGAATAATTTCAAGGATCTTCAAAAGTTGCTAATTATGCCGTTTGATATTAACTGCGGAAATTCGATATATTAAAGTCGTTTTTAATGCGAGTACAAATAGCAGGCCATAACGCCTGCTTCATTGTTTTTCGTGGACGTGGTATCAAGGAACCGAAAAATTGTAAATTGAAAATTGTTTTCCAGGAGGTAGGAAAACAGGAAAATGTTATGAATTATATATGGGTAAATAATTAGAAAAATCTCGTTTTAATATTAGTGAGATAGGTCTATAAGTTTTTGATAAATATAACCTTGTTATCGTGCATTTAGTAGATTGGAGAGCACGCGGATGAAACGGTTTAGAAAAAACCTTGTAATAACATTTATAATTTGGTTTATGGTGCATTCTGCCTTAATCATCATTGACGGCTTGGATGATGATATAGGTAAGGCTGATGTGGGGGTTGTCCTGGGCAATAAAGTGGAAGTGACCGGGCAACCGTCTAAACGCCTGCAAAGCCGGTTGGATAAAGCTGTTGAATTATATCGTCAAGGCTATTTTAAATATATCATTGTCAGCGGTGGCTTTGGCAAAGAAGGTTATGACGAAGCAGAAGTGATGCGGGACTATTTAATTAAAAAGCAGGTTCCGCCAGATGCTGTTATTGTAGATAACAAAGGAAATGACACCTATTTGACGGCAAGAAATTCTAAAGCGATTATGGACCGCTTGGGTTGAGTCTGTAAAATAGTTTGTGCTTTTAGCCTTTCCAAAGAAAATATATAATGAAGCGGAAAGGCGGAATGGTAGATGGCAAAGAAAAGGCGGGAACATACAGTATCGTCGGAGATCATTAAGACATTAATCAAAGAG
>Ga0209537_1001301_pt1 | contig 28554 bp, 31 predicted proteins | sample BioPla4DNA1_FD_187698 | JGI IMG/M metagenome (GOLD analysis project Ga0209537, IMG submission 187698) | Biogas fermentation microbial communities from Germany - Plant 4 DNA1 (SPAdes) (version 2) | ecosystem: Engineered > Bioreactor > Anaerobic > Digestate | place: Bielefeld, North...
TATGGTTACGAGACCCCAGAAAGCTTCACAAAAGCCTTTACTCGCTTTCACAATGCTTCCCCATCAGAAGTTCGAAAGAATAGGACATCTTTAAAAACCTTTCTTCCGCTGAGAATAAGCATTATAATTCAAGGAGGAAATAGTATGGATTATATCGTTGAAAAAATGTCAAGCTTCAAAGTGATTGGATTTTCAAGAGAGTTTTCTTTTGATACAGCCCAAGTGGAAATTCCAAAGTATTGGAATGAGACTTTTAAAAAATATGTAAAAAATATTTTTGCAGGCAATCCACCAGCAAATGAATTTGAAAAAGCGATTTATGATAACCGTATTGGAGAATTCGGAGTTTGTATTGATGATATTAGCAAAGAAGGAAAATTCCGTTACATGATAGCTGGCAGATATATGGGTGGTTTCATACCAACAGGCATGGAAATCTATGAGTTCCCTGAAATAGAATGGGCAAAATTTAAATGTATTGGACCTATGCCTGAGGCAATGCAAACAGTAAATAATCAGATATGGAAGGAATGGCTTCCTGGTAATAGTGAATTTGAGTTGGCAGGTGAATTTAATATTGAATGGTATTCAGCTGCAGGAAGTACAAAGGATTCTGATTACCAGAGTGCAATTTGGATTCCTGTGAAAAGAAAGCAAGAAGTAAGTTAAAAAATAGGTTACTTCATAGGATATTCATAAAGATAGCTACCGATTATATTAATATATAAAAGGTGGCTTTTTTATTCTGTTGTATTTACAATCTTCCTTAGATTATTAGACTTTCCGTACTGTTGATGATTTAATTATAACAGCAGCTACTTATTAATAAGTTAGGTAAACTGTCCGCATACCATTGTGATGAAAAATGATAGAAAAGATGAAGAAGTTAGCAGTTAATCTATTGTAGAAAGATATTGATGCTGAAGGAGAGGGATATAAATGGACAATATTAAAATAGAATTTACAGAGTGGCTAGATTCTGTCTTAGAATCAGAGTTACCAGAAGGAATTAAAGCATTTAACTTCAATCTTTATGAAGGGATTGATGATGATTATCATTTTGAACTAATAGCATCACCCACATCCCCTAAGGATGATATTGATTGGGCCTGCTATGAGCTATTTACAACAAGAGAAGATTTTTTTATTATCTCACGTCAAGTGGCAGGTTTAAAATGGGAAGAAGGTCTTGATTTTGCTATCAAGCTTGTTGAATACTACTTAGAGTGTGGTAAATTGGCTGATAAGTTAAAAAGATATGAGGCTGTTGGTGTTGGATTTGTAGATGGCGATATTGAATTTGTGTATGAAGCTTAAAGTAATATAGATATAACTAATTCATGAATGTAATGAGAATAAACATAGCATGAATTTTAGAATACTAATAGGTCCAAGAGGCAGAGATCGTGGCCTAGGAACAGAATCTACTAGGCTTGTCATTGATTACGGGTTTTCAAATACTAGCTTAAAGCAAGTAACTTTAGGCGTTTATGCCTTTAATCCAAGAGCGATGCGAGTTTATGAGAAGCTTGGTTTTGTTGTAGAAAGTGTGGATAAAGCAGACTTAGAATTTGAAGGTCAATTGATAGATGCTTGCAATATGGTTTTAACTCGAGAAAAGTGGGAGAAGGATTATTACACAAAACAGTAATTAGAATTACAGCACCTTAGGGGTGCTGTTTTTATATACATTAATTTTAATATAAATACCTATTGTGAGGATATTCGACAAATTGTATAATGAATTGTGTAATTAAATCAGGACTACGTAGGAGGCGTTAAAGTTGTTTAAAAATTTGAAGGTGAGAAATAAGATTTTTGCATTGTCCTTTTCTTTAATTTTCTTTATCTTTGTTATTTCCATTGGAGCCTATAAGACAATGTCTTACCTTAATTCTGAATTAGATTTTATATATGAAAATAATTTGCAGGCAATACAATGGCTTAATGATAGTAAAAATCAAGCTAGAGCAATGCAAGCAAATACATATTATATTATCTTGAATGACGGGTTAAAACAGGAGCAGAATTCAAGACTAAAGGATATAAAGGAAAGTGTAAGTAAGTTTCAGGAGAACATAGAGAATTATAAAAAAACGAATCTGGATGAATATGAAATGGAGTTAATTCCAAAAGTGGAAGAAAGTTGGTTAGATTTCTCAAAGGCTAGAGAAGAAGTGATAAATCTAGCTATGAATGGACAAATACAGGAGGCTAGGAGAAAGCTAAGTGATCTTGATAGTTTTGTCCAAATATTTCAGAATAGGCTACAAGAATTAGCAGATTACAATGTTCAGGATGCGGAGATAGTTAAAAATAATAATGATTCCAGATATGGAAAAACTGTTGTTTTGTTTTTGATATTAACTATTTTAGCAATGGTCTTTGCGGTTATTTTCACTGTACTTATTATTAAGAATATAATTCATCCATTAAATATGATAAAGGATTTTGCAAATAGAATGAAAAAGGGTGATTTTTCCACAGATATTTCCTTAACTAGGAAGGATGAATTTGGAAAAATAGGAAGAGCGTTAAATGAGGCTCAAAAGCAAGTTGGAAAGCTTATTAGCGAGGTTTTTGAATCAATAAAAAACATGAATTCAGGAAGTCAGGAGCTATCAGCTACTGTTCAACAGCTTACAGCACAACTAGAAGAGATGGAGAGAAAAACCTATGCTATAGCAACTGCTTCACAGGAAGCCAGTGCCAGTACAGAAGAAATTGCTTCCAGTGTAGAAGAAGTGGATGCAAGCATTCAAGTGCTTTCAGATCAAGCGTTGGAAGGAAGTCAAAAGGCAGAGGCAATAAAAAATAAGGCAATAGAAATTAGAGAAAATAGTATTACTTCCTATGAGCAAATTAAATTAATTCACAGCTCAAAGGATGCGCGAATAAGAGAAGCCCTTAAAAAGGCAGAAGTTGTTAATCATATAAAACTAATGGCTAATACCATTTCCAGCATTTCAGAGCAAACAAATCTTCTGGCTCTAAATGCTGCTATTGAAGCGGCTAGGGCTGGAGAACAGGGTAAAGGATTTGCTGTGGTTGCCGAAGAAGTTCGAAAGCTTGCAGAGCAATGTTCAGAGGCAGTAATTAATATTCAAGCTACTATACAGGAAGTAAGCGAAGCCTTCCAGGCTTTAAGAGACAACAGCTTTGAAATATTAAATTTCTTAAATGATGATGTGAACACCCAGTTTAGTAAGTTTGTAGCTATAGGAAACGATTATTACGAAGATGCAGAGTTCTATTCCAAGGTTTCTGAAAATATTGCAGCCATGTCTGGCGAAATAAACGCCACAATGGAGCAGGTAAGTACTGCCATAGAAGAATTGGCTAAGCAGTCTCAACAATCCAGCGAAAACTCTGATCTTATTAAGTCTGGGGTAAATGAGGCCACATTAGGAATGGAGCAAATAGCTTATGGAGCGCAAGTGCAAGCACACATGGCACAAAAGTTGTATGAATTAGCTAAGAAATTTAAAGTTTAGCTTTATTTTAAAAGGCATTAAATTCAGAAGATTTTGATGCCTTTTTGTATAAAAAGAATTAAAAATACAAACTACTATGATACGGGGAGGTGACCATCCTTGGCTAATACTGAGTATAGTTTAAAAAGCTATATAGAGCTTATGAAAAATGAAATAGGCACTGAAAGTCTATTGGTAATAAAACATATACTGGCAGGTAAGGGACAGCCTGTAGATTTAGCCCTTATGTATATTGATGGTCTAGTAGATAAAAATTTTATTGATAGGGATATTTTGCAGCCTCTTATGTTGCATATTGATGAAGAAATAAATGGTAAAGAAAATTTAGCTGATTATCTTGCTAAAAGATATATAGCATTATCTAACACCACTGTAACGTCAAATATAAATGAAGCGATTATTAACATAAAAAGAGGAAATTCAATACTATTCATTAATAACCAGCCTAACTTTATTATAGTGGATACAAAAGGGGGAGAATACAGAGCTATTGAGGAATCCACTGTAGAAATAGCTGCAAGAGCTCCTAAAGAAAGCTTTGTTGAAAATCTTGGCACTAATATGAGCATGATAAGACGATCAATAAGAGACAAAAATTTGGTTTTTGAAAGATTCACCATAGGTCAAAGAAGTCAATCTGATATAATTCTTATATATTTGAAAGATGTGGCTGATGACGATGTTATAAATAATATTAGAGAAAGATTAAGTTCTATAGATGCTGATAGAGCAAATAGCTCTGGTATTGTTGAAAAATTCATAGAGGATAATACACTTTCCATATTTCCACAAATTTATTCAACAGAAAGAGTAGATAAAATTGTTTCAAGAATATTGGAAGGAAGAGCAGCTATATTGATTGATGGTACCCCCATGGCCCTATCGGCTCCAGCAATCTTTATGGAATTTTTTCATTCGGTAGAAGATTATTATGACAGATTTATAGTTACTAATGCCTTTAGAATAATTAGATTTATTGCTATATTTATTGTTATCACTGCTGCTCCAGCCTATTTAGTAATAATCAAGTTTAATACAGAACTAATACCAGTTAATTTTTTAATACCTATAATTAACTCTAGAATGGATATAGCTCTTAGTCCTTTCCTTGAAATATTTCTAATGGAGCTTATAATTGAATTTTTAAGAGAAGGTGGTCTTAGATTACCTAGTAAAATTGCTCAAACCTTAAGTGTAGTTGGGGGTATCATTGTTGGCGACATGGCAGTTGAATCTAAATTTGTTAGTCCCACAACCTTATTTATAATTGGAATATCTGTGGTAGCTTCCTTCGTGACACCAAACTATGAAATGTCACTTTCAATTAGATTCATAAGGTTTCCTATGCTTATTCTTGCCAATACACTGGGGGTTCTTGGAATAGCTTTAGGGTGGTTTTCTCTCTTATTGCATTTATTTTCCTTGGAAAGCTTCGGTGTTCCTTATTTTGCAATTAATAAATATAGAGATTTGAAGGATAGTATTGTAAGAGCTCCATTCTGGAAAATGGATAACAGACCAGATTCAGTTCCTCATAAAGATGATATAAGGCAAAAAAGAAATAGAGGATGGAAGTGGGGAAAAAAGAAATGAGACCAGTAGGAAAGGACGAAATTACATATCAGGAGTTTACATATATCATAATTGGAGCAATATTTGGGGTGGGGATTTTATCCCTTCCAAACCAATTGGCTGAGGTATCAAAACAAGATGGATGGATTTCCGCTGTAGTTGGAGGTATCTATCCTTTGTATATTGCCCTAACTACCATTTATATATCCAGTAAGTTTCCAAATGATGATGTTTTATCTGTAGGTAAGAAGATATTTGGAAAGTTTTTGGGCTCAATTCTTAACTTCTTATTTTTCGGACATTTTTTTGTAAATTTAATCGGTATTACTACTGGTGCTATGCGACTATCAATAGTATATATAGTTGGCTTTTTAACTGTGTTTAAGATTTCAATAGTTGTTATCATTTTAGCTGTGTATGGGTCCTTATTAGGTTTAAAAGTAATTGGTAGATTAAATGAGTTTATGTACTATTTAAAAGTAGTTTTAATGATTATACCTTTAATTGCTTTAAAGGATGGTTCCTTGTTAAATGTTTCTCCTATTTTTGGATCAGGAATAAAGAATATTGTCAGTGCTAGTGTGAGATCTGTATTTGCATATGCGGGTATAGAAGTTATGTTATTATATTATCCATATTTGAATGATAAAGCTGCTATAAAAAAAGGAGCATTAAAAAGTACTTTTGTTATGATTCTTATATACACTTATATAACTTTTTTAACTATATATTATGCTGGACCCAATATTGTTGTAAAATCCTTCTTTTCTGTTACACTGTTAAACGAATCTATTAATCTACCTTTTATTAATAGCTTTAGATTCTTTTTCATGTACACTTGGATTATGATTGTTTTTAAAACAATTATTGATAATTATTATAGCTGTTGCTATATATTAAGTAATTTTGCTAAGAAGCTTGATATTAGAAAGATATGCATATTTATGGCTCCAATACTTGTTATTGTAGTTAATATAATTCATGACGAAGGAACAAGAAGAGAATTTCTAAGTAAAACCATAAACTATACTTTAATATACAATATAGCATATTTAACGTTGATTTGCTTAATTATATTCTTTAAAAAAGGTGAAAAAAATGAGAATTTATAAGGTATATATTGGATTGGTACTTATTATATTTACATTTGCCTTTTTCATGTCAGGTGTTAGAAGAGATGCAGTGGAACAGCTAGCAATAGATTCTGCTGTTGGCTATGATCTAGAGGATACTGGGCATGGAATAGAAATACGTTCTTCTACGGCTAGCCGATATCTAGTTACTAGAAACGAAGTAAAGTCTACAAACATTACAACCAGAGGAGAAACCATAGGGAAAGCTAGAGAGGAAAGACAAAGAAGAATAGATAAAAAAATTCTAATCGGACTAGAAAAGGTATATATAATTGGGGAAAATTATGCAAAGCATGGAATAAGTGATCTTTTGGACATATTTTTTAGAAATGCTGAAATTCGAGATTCAACACTGCTATGTGTTTGTGAAGGAAAAGCAGAAGATATTTTGAAGCTTAAAATAGAAGGATATCCTTCTGCAGGCGATTATATCGAAGGAATTCTTAGATATTCAAGAGAAATGGGCTTTTTTAAGGATAACTATATGCTAATTGATGCCTATGTAAGAATAGATGAAGAAGGACGAAATTTAGTGCTTCCATATATTACAGTTAAAGATAATATAATTGAAATTTATGGTTTGGCTATTTTTCAACAAGATAGGATGGTAGCTGTATTGCCTATGCAAAAGGCTAAATACTGTAATATATTAAGAGAAAACAAAGTGACAGGACTTCTTACCTTACAGAAAAATTCTGATGATTATCTTAGTCTTTTCTCCTTAAGTAAAAGAAAGATCAAATGTCGTAGAGAAAATGGTAAATATAAGTTTGATATAAATATTAAATTAATTGGGCAAATAATGGCAAATGACTATGAACCTTTGTTAATTAACAAGCCAGACAAGAAGAGGGAAGCTGAAGCTATGTTTGCAGCAGATTTGAAGCAGGAACTAGAAGCTTTTATTAAGGATTTAAAACATGAATATAAAATAGACACCTTAGAGCTTGGGAGAGTAGCAGCAGCTAAGTATGGAAGAAACACTGGAGTAGATTGGAATAAGGTGTTTTTGGACTCGGAAATAAAAATTAATGTAACCTGCAAAATAAATAGATTTGGAAGAGGAGACTTCTAATATTATTCATATAGTGATGAAATCTCTTGTTGATATAAGGAGATTTCTTTTTTTGCTAAATTAACATAGCCCTTGACATATTAATAGAAGGATGTAATAATGAATTTAAACAAGGTAAAATAAAGTAAGTAAATAATTAAAGTATATTAAATAATGTAATATACCTACTATTTTCGTAAATAAACTTAAGGAAGTGATAATAATGATTTCTCCACTATTTGTTTGTCATGGTGGCCCTACTCTTGTTATTGAAAAAAATGAATACACTGATTTTCTTAAAGAGTTAGGAAAAAAATTGAATCCAAAGGCTATTGTAATATTTACAGCTCATTGGGAAGAGGAAATTACAACAATTTCAGCTATTGAAGACACTTATGAAATGATATATGATTTTTACGGCTTTCCAGAGGAATTGTATTTTATAAAGTATCCTGCAAAAGGCTCTATAGAAATAGCTTCAAAGGTACAGGCTTTGTTGAAAAACAATGGAATTGAAAGTAAGCTAGATAAAAAAAGAGGACTTGATCACGGTGCTTGGGATGTACTTTATTTAATGTTTCCAAAGGCAGACATACCAATTGTTCAAGTATCGGTAAATCCATATTTAACTGTGGAAAAGCAATATGAGATAGGAAGAGCTATAAAAGCACTTGGCTATGATGATATCCTAGTAATTGGAAGTGGTTCTACGGTTCATAACCTTGCTACCGTTGACTGGACCGCTAATAAAGCAGAACCATGGGCAGTTGACTTTGATAACTGGTTAATTGAAAAAGTAGAAGCAAACCATACGGAAGCTTTATTTAATTATCGAAAATTAGCTCCATATGCTAAGTTAGCAATACCTAGAGAGGAGCATATAGTTCCGATGTTTATAGCTATGGGAAGTGGAAATAAAAGCAAACCAAAGCTTTTACATCAAAGCTATGTATATGGGACTTTAAGTTATATTTGCTTTGAGTTTTAAAATAGTATTTTGGGAGGGGATGTCAATTGAAGAAGAAAGTGATAATTGCCTCTTTATAATCATGTCTTATTTCCATAGTTCCCAAAAGAGAAAATATGCTATCACCAGTAGTTGATGTTGAATTCTATGGAGATAAAGAGAAAAATCTACCAATTAAAGAAGAGGTGGTAAAAACTTAACAATTATGCTTAAGAAGTTAGAATATCACTATGGTCTTAAACCAATTATTTATGCTACAAGAAAGTTCTATAAGCTCTATATTTCAGACAGTTATTCTGATTATGATGTTTGGATAAGAGACGTGTATTTTAAACCTTCAATATTGGATGGGCAAGAATGGACATTTTGGCAATTCAGCGATAAAGGAAGACTGGAAGGCTATAAAGGGGTTGAAAAATATATTAATCTTAATGTTTTAAAGGGTCCCAAGAGGAATTTGATAAATATTCTAGAGAGTAAAATCTCATAAAATAAATAGTATACTTATATTACCTGGGAAATATTGGTAGAAGTATGGAATATACATTAATCAAATAATATTTATTTGTGTACAATGGAATTATACTAATATTGTAATTACTATAGTTTTTAGTGTATAGTTTTTTATGTAGGTATACGTTATACAAGAAAAAGGAAGGTGAATGATTTGATTAAACATATTGTAATGTGGAAATTAAAGGAGTTTGCAGAAGGAAAAAGTAAACTTGAGAATGCTCAAATAATAAAGAGTGATTTGGAGGCTTTGAAGGATAAAATTGAACAGATTAAATATATTGAAGTAGGCATAAATATTAATGAATCTGAACAGGCTTATGATGTAGTTTTATATTCAGAATTTAATAGTATGGAAGATTTGAATACATATCAAAATCACCCTGAACATGTAAAAGTGGCAGAGTTTGTTGGCAAAGTAAGAGAGGCAAGAGTAGTTACAGATTATGATACTAGCAAATAAAAAAAGCGGCATAGTGCTTTTTCAATTTAGAACTTAGAAGTCAGATTAATCAAAAAAGCTCATAGTTTGAGCTTTTTTGATTGCTTATTTTTAGATATGGTCAGTAGCTTTTTCTTTTTTGATTAGCTTGTGAAAGTAGCCTAGAAATAGATGAGATTAGCAACACACCAATTGCTAAAGCGCCTGCACTGCTAATGGTTTCTACTCCAAGCCTTAGAGCCTTGTCTAAGCTTCCTGTTATAGATTCGAACATAGTATAATACATACCGCCACCTGGAACTAATGGGATAAGGGAGCATACAACATAAACTGTAACGGGAGCCTTGTTTATTCTAGCCATGACTTCAGAATATATGCCAATTATAATTGAAGCCATAAAATTCGCTGCACTAATACTAAAATTTAATTTTTGAAAGAGTAGATAAGAAAACCAAGCTAATGCTCCGCCAAGGGAGGCATATAAGATATTTTTTCCTCTTATATTAAAAATAATAGCAAAGCCTAAAGTAGCTAACATAGAATATAAAGTTTCCTGAAGCATTAGTGCACACCCCCAAAGGTAGAAATCCAAAATCCAAGAATCATTCCGCTACCTATAGCAATACCTATAGCAACCAGAAAAGCTTCTATTGCTCTAGCTAAGCCTGATACAAGATCACCTGCGATAGTATCTCTAATGGCGTTAGTTATTGCTAAGCCTGGAACTAAGAGCATAATAGAACCTATTACTAGCCCATCAAATTTAACCACTAAGCCTAATTGATTTAAAATCAAAGACAGTAGCATTGCAAGGGCCCCACCAACTATATTAATGAAAAATTCATTGATTCTTAAGTTCTTTAAATATATATTAGTAGATTTAATAAAAAATCCATTTATTAGGGCTACGAAAAAATCCTGAATAGCTCCACCCATAAGCAGTGTAAAAAAACCAGCAGCTAAAGCAGAAAAAAATATGGTTTTTGTGTTGCTGTATCTTGGTGTATTATCTATTTCCTCTAATATTTTTATTATTTCATCCATAGAGTTTGCATATTTATGTATATTTCTTGATAGTTCATTGACCTTGCATATTTTTTCTAAGTTTACAGTTCTAATTTGAATTCTTTTCACAGTGGAAAATGTACTACCATCTATTGCTGTCACTGACATCATAATGCCAGTTGGGGTAACAAAGCTTTCTGCTCGTCTTACACCAAAAGCTGTACAAATACGATTGATTGTATCTTCTACCCTATATGTTTCACCACCATTTTCTAAGATGATGCGACCAGCCTCCACTGCAATATGCATTATAGCGTTAATATCCTTATTATTCATACCATCACCTACTTACATATGATGTAATTTGAATTTTTATAAGTTTTATTGTCAAAACCACCGAACTATTTAACTAATTAAGTATAGCATAAGTATTTATTCTGTAAACAACCTGCTTTTAATAATTTGTATGGAAAAACTTGTTGATAAATGCTAGATTGATATTTATAATTGAATTATGGTTCATATTTGATAAGGAGGAATGTAAAAATGAATTATAAACATATTGAAGCCATAGATTCAGAAATATTGGAGTTAATCGAGTCTGAAACTAAAAGGCAAGAAGATAATATAGAACTTATTGCTTCTGAAAATTTTACTAGCAAAGCAGTGATGGAAGCTATGGGATCACCTTTAACTAATAAGTATGCAGAAGGCTATCCTGCGAAAAGATATTATGGTGGTTGTGAAGTAGTGGATAAAGTAGAGGAGCTAGCCAGAGTGAGATTAAAGGAGCTTTTTGGTGCAGAACATGCTAACGTTCAGCCACATTCTGGTTCTCAGGCTAATATGGCTGTGTATTTTTCAGTACTAAATCCAGGGGATACAGTATTAGGTATGAATTTAAGCCATGGTGGACATCTTACTCATGGAAGCCCTGTCAATTTTTCAGGTAGGTTGTTTAACTTTGTATCTTATGAGGTAGACAAGGAAACAGAAACAATAAACTATGATACATTAAGACAATTGGCTTTGGAACATAAGCCAAAGATGATTGTAGCTGGTGCTAGTGCTTATCCAAGAATAATAGATTTTGAAAAATTCCGTAGCATTGCCGATGAGGTAGGGGCTTATTTTATGGTAGATATGGCTCATATTGCTGGACTAATCGCTGCTGGCTTACATCCTAATCCAGTGCCATATGCAGATTTTGTTACAACAACTACACACAAAACCTTAAGAGGACCTAGAGGTGGGGCTATTTTATGTAAGGAAAAGTATGCGAAGGACTTAGATAAAACTATATTCCCAGGGATGCAGGGAGGACCTTTAATGCATATAATTGCTGCAAAAGCTGTTTGTTTTAAGGAAGCTATGAGTGAGGAATATAAAAATTATATGAAGCAGGTAGTAAAAAATGCTAAGGTTCTTGCGGATGAACTGATGAGATATGGCTTTAAACTGATATCAGGTGGTACTGACAATCATTTAATGCTTGTAGATTTAACTAATAAGGGAATTACAGGAAAGGATGCAGAAAAACTTCTTGATTCAGTAGGAATTACAGTTAATAAAAATACTATTCCTTTTGAAACTCTTAGTCCTTTTGTAACTAGTGGAATAAGAATAGGTACTCCTTCCGTAACAACAAGAGGCTTCAAAGAAGAGGAAATGAAGAAGATTGCTTACTTCATAAATTATGTTATTGATAATAGAGACAAGGATTTAAGCGGTATTAAGGAAGAAGTTCAAAAGCTATGTCGTGATTTTCCAATATATTCATAATATAAATAGTTAGGAGGGTGCTAATGGTTGTAGATTTTACAAAAAATTTAGATAAAGTAATGGAATACTTTTATAAAAGAGGAGCTTTTTTAACATCAAAAACTACTGACGAACTTAATACAATGACAATTAGTTGGGGAAATGTAGGATATGTTTGGGGCAAGCCTATATTTACTGTCTTTGTAAGAAAGTCAAGACATACTCACCATATAATAGAGCAAAGTGGTGAATTTACAGTAAGTATACCTATGAAAGATAATTTGAAGAACGCCCTAGCTATATGTGGTTCTAAATCTGGTAGAGATTTAGATAAATTTAAGGAAGCTAATATATATCCTGTAAAAGGAAAGATAGTTAGTACACCAGTAATTGCTGACTGCGGTATGTATTTTGAATGTAAAGTTATTTATAAACAGGATATGACTCCAGAATTTTTAAGTGAAGATATTGTAAAAACTTCTTATGTAGATGATGATTACCATACTATCTATTTTGGTGAAATAGTTAGTTGTTATCAGGGTAGGCAAATATAATTTTAAAAAAGAAATTCAGCTTTTTGTTGAATTTCTTATTTTTTTCTTTATGTTGACAATTATTTTTTTTTATAATATACTTTGAATATCAAAATAAAATGTTTGATTATCAAAATATTTGATATGCAAACGGGATGAGGTGAATAATTACTTTAACCATGGAAAAAAGTTTTAATGTATTAAATGAATTATTGGTAGAGCTTTTTAATGATATTATGCAAATTGAACAGAATTCATTGAAGCAGGGAAAATTAAATGATCTCTCAGTAACTGAGATACATACTATAGAGGCTATTGGAATGTATGAACCTAGAAGCATGTCAGAGGTAGCTGCAGACTTAAGGATTACAGTAGGTACATTAACCACCGCTATAAACAAACTGATAAAAAAAGGCTACGTAGAACGCCAACGGATAGAAGAGGATAGAAGGGTTGTTTTAGTGAGGCTTACAAAGAGCGGAAAGTTAGCTTATAGGCTTCATGAAAAATTCCATAAGGACATGATTAAGGCTACTATAGAAGGTTTAAGTGAGGATGAGGAACAGATCTTAATTAGTGCTTTGGAACGGCTTAATAACTTTTTTAAGAGCAAATACAATTTGAATAAAAGCAGTGAGGAGAAGTGAGATGAAAAAGGTATATATAAGTGGCACAGGAAAGCACGTTCCAGAAAATATAGTAACTAATGATGATTTAGCAAGGATAGTTGATACTAGCGATGAGTGGATTACCACTAGAACAGGTATTAAAGAAAGAAGAATAAGCAGCGGTGAAAATACTTCTCACATGGCTACTGAAGCGGCTAAGCAAGCTTTAGAAAATGCGGGTATTACTGCGGAAGATATAGATTGCATAATTGTTGCAACTATTACTCCTGATATGTTTACTCCATCTACAGCTTGTTTGGTTCAAAGTAATTTAGGTGCTACAAAGGCAGCAGCCTTTGATTTAAATGCAGCATGCACAGGATTTATATATGCTTTGAATGTAGCTACTCATCTAATAAAAAGTGGACCTTACAACCATATTTTAGTTATAGGCTCAGAAACTCTTTCCAAAATAGTAAATTGGGAAGATCGAAACACCTGTGTATTATTTGGTGATGGAGCTGGAGCTGTTGTTTTGAGCAGCTCTACTGAAAAAGGAGTAGGTTCCATAGTTTTAGGATCAGATGGACAAAAGGGAGATGTTTTGCAAAGCTTTGCTCTACCTGTAAAAAATCCTTATGCTAAAGAAAATAATCCGCAGATAGATAATCATTACGTGCTTATGGAAGGGCGAGAGGTTTTCAAATTTGCTACTGGGGTTATGGTAGATAGTATTGAAGGAGTACTTGATGAGGAAGGGCTTACTATAAAGGATATAAAATACATAGTACCCCATCAAGCTAATTTTAGAATAATAGATTATGCAGCTAGAAAATTAGGTGTAGAAATTGATAAGTTTTATGTAAACTTAGATAAATATGGTAATACATCTAGTGCTAGCATACCAATAGCGCTAGATGAGATTAATAGAAAAGGACTTTTAAGTAAAGGCGACAATGTAATAATGGTAGGCTTTGGGGGAGGATTAACCTTTGGAGCTGCCATAGTAAAATGGCAAAAATAATAGAAAATGGAGGAATGAAAAATGGTATTTGAAAAAGTTAAGGAGATTATTGTGGATCAATTAGGAGTTGAAGAAGACGAAATAACTATGGAAACAACCTTTGAGGATTTAGGTGTGGACTCTTTAGATTTGTTTCAGATAGTTATTGAAATTGAGGAAGCTTTTAATATTAAGATTGAAGATGCTGAGAATATTAAGAGTGTAAAAGATGCTGTTGAATTCATTGAATCCCATAAGTAGTTTTATAAGGTCAGATGAAAATCTGACCCTTCATAGAATGTAGGAGGAATAATATGTTTCAATCAAAAGTATGTGAAATCCTAGGTGTTAAGTACCCCATTTTTCAAGGTGGCATGGCATGGATTGCAGACAGTTCTTTAGCAGCAGCAGTAAGCGAAGCAGGAGGTTTAGGAATTATTGCAGCAGCTAATGCTCCAGTAGAATGGGTAAGGCAGGAAATTAGAAAAACTAAAGAATTAACAGATAAGCCTTTTGGTGTTAATATAATGCTTTTAAGTAATAATGCTGATGAAGTTGCAAAATTAGTTTGTGAAGAAGGGGTTAAGGTTGTAACTACTGGTGCGGGAAATCCTGGAAAGTATATTAGCATGTGGAAGGAACATGGTATTAAAGTTATTCCAGTGGTGGCATCTGTAGCTTTAGCTTTAAGAATGGAGAGAACAGGAGCCGATGCAGTAGTTGCAGAAGGCTGCGAAGCAGGTGGTCACATAGGTGAGCTTACCACTATGGCTTTGGTTCCGCAAGTAGTAAGTGCTGTGAATATTCCTGTAATAGCTGCCGGAGGTATTGGAGACGGTAGAGGAATTGCTGCTGCCTTTATGCTAGGTGCTGAAGGTGTTCAAGTTGGAACTAGATTCTTAGTGGCAAAGGAATGTACAGTTCACCAAAATTACAAGAAAAAGGTATTAGATGCAAAGGATATTGATACTACAGTTACTGGAAGAGCTACAGGACATCCTGTAAGAGTATTGAAAAATAAGCTTGCTAGAAAGTTTCATATGTTAGAAAAGGAATGTGCTGCTTTAGATAAATATGAAGAATTAGGAAGAGGGGCTTTACCAAGAGCAGTTAAAGATGGAGATATAGATATGGGATCTGTGATGGCAGGGCAAATCGCAGGCTTAGTGAACAAGGAACAAAGTGCAAAGGAAATAGTGGAGGAAATATTCTCTGAAGCTGAGTTAGTTGTTAATAAATTTGTAGCAAGAGGTGGCCTATGGCAAAAGTAGCATTTATTTTTTCAGGCCAGGGTTCTCAATACACTGGAATGGGTAAGGAATTATATGATAATTTTATAGATTGTAAAGAGATTTTTAATAATGCCAATAAGGCCTTAGGCTTAGATTTAGCTAAACTTTGCTTTGAGGGAAGTCAAGAGGAATTGAACATAACAGAAGTAACTCAGCCAGCGGTGCTTACAGTAAGCATTGCAGCGATGAAGGCCTTGATGCTTGAAGGAATTAAGCCAGATGTAACTGCTGGTTTTAGTTTAGGAGAATACTCCGCTTTAGTTTGCAGTGGTGCCTTAGATTTTTGTGAAGCAGTAGATTTAGTTAGAAAAAGAGGAAAGTTTATGCAGGAAGCTGTGCCCCTAGGAAAAGGTGGAATGACAGCGGTGCTTGGCTTAGATAAAGAAAAAATAATCGATGCCTGTAAGTCCGCCTCTGACGTTGGTACTGTTGAAGCGGTTAATTTTAACTGCCCAGGTCAAGTGGTTATAGCTGGCGAAAATGAAGCTTTATCTAAGGCAACTAATATACTAACAGACTTAGGTGGTAAGTGCATCCCTTTACCTGTAAGTGCTCCTTTCCATAGTTCTCTATTAAAGAAGGCAGCTGAGAACTTGAGGAAAGAGTTGGATAAGATTGAAATTAAAGATATGCAAATTCCTGTTCTAACTAATGTCCATGGAAATTATATAAAAGATAAAAGCGAAATAAAGGACTTACTTGAAAAGCAAGCAATGAGTCCAGTTTTATGGGAAAATATCATAAATAGAATGATAGAAGATGGTGTTGATATTTTCATAGAATTGGGACCAGGGAAAACTCTTACAGGTTTTATGAAGAAAATTAATAGGAAGGTTACAGCTTTAAATGTACAGGATATAAAGTCTCTTAATAATACATTAGAAATATTAAATAACCTAAATATGTAGTATATTTTGAGGAGGAAATTATGTTAAGTGGAAAGTGTGCTGTTGTTACTGGAGCTGGAAGAGGAATAGGCAGAGCTATAGCTATAAAGCTAGCAGAAGAGGGGGCTAATATAGTAATAAATTATAGAAGTAGTGAGAAAGAGGCACAGGAGCTGGTGGCTGTTATAGAAAGTAAAGGCGGAAAAGCCTTGGCAGTAAAGGCAGACGTAAGCAAATTTGATGAGGCAGAAAATCTCGTAAAAACAGCAAAGGATACCTTTGGTTCTGTAGATATACTGGTGAATAATGCTGGTATAACAAAGGATAACTTAATGCTGAGAATGAAGGAAGATGAGTTTGACAGTGTAATTGCTACTAACTTGAAGGGATGTTTCAACTGTATGAAGCATGTTTCTTCAATTATGCTTAAGCAAAAGAGTGGTAAAATTATAAATATTTCTTCCATAGTAGGTGTGGTTGGAAATGTAGGTCAGGCTAATTATGCTGCCTCTAAGGCTGGTGTAATAGGTCTTACAAAATCTATGGCAAAAGAGTTAGGCTCAAGAGGAATAACAGTGAATGCAGTGGCACCTGGATATATTGAAACTGATATGACAGAAGTATTATCACAGAAAGTTAAGAATATGCTTTTGGATAGCATTCCTTTAAAAAGAATGGGAAATACTGAAGATGTGGCAAATTTAGTAGCATTTCTTGCATCTGATAAGGCGTCCTATATAACAGGGCAAGTTATACATGTAGATGGTGGAATGGTAGTATAAAGAGAGGTTGATTAGATGTTAAACAGAGTTGTTATAACAGGTATGGGAGCTGTTACTCCTATTGGAAATGATGTAAAGACCTTTTGGGAAAACTGTAAGAATGGTGTCTCAGGTATAGATTACATTAAAGGCTTTGACACCACAGATTTTAAGGTAAAAATTGCTGCAGAAGTAAAAGACTTTGATCCTGAGCAGTATATAGCTAAGAAAGAATGTAAGAGAATGGATAAGTTCTGTCAGTATGCTATAGCTGCTTCAGAGCAAGCTATAAAGCAGAGTGGCTTGGATTTAGATACAATAGATAAATATAAATTTGGTGTTCTAATAGGTTCTGGTATTGGTGGTCTTGGCACTATCGAAAGTGAGTGCAAAAAGCTTTTTGAAAAGGGACCTTCAAGAGTTTCTCCTTTGTTTATTCCTACGGCTATATCTAATATGGCCTCAGGAAATGTAGCCATCAGGTATGGGGCTAAGGGTATTTGTACTAGTGTTGTAACTGCTTGTGCCAGTGGAACCAACGCCATCGGAGAAGCATTTAATATACTCCAAAAAGGTGTTGCAGATGTTATGATAGCTGGTGGTGCAGAGGCTTCCGTTACTCCTCTTGGGGTAGCAGGCTTTACTACTTTAACTGCTCTTAGCACAAAAAATGATCCAGAAAGATCCTCTATTCCTTTTGATAAGGAAAGAGATGGATTCGTTATTGGAGAAGGTGCAGGTATAGTAGTTATGGAAACCTTGGATCATGCCTTAAAAAGAGGAGCAAATATTTTATGTGAGATAGTAGGATATGCTTCAACCTGCGATGCTTATCATATGACCTCACCTGATCCAGAGGGAGAGGGAGCAGCTAGATCTATGGAATTAGCTTTAGCTGACGCTGGAGTTAGTAAGGAAGAAGTATCATACATAAATGCACATGGTACCAGCACTCCTTACAATGATAAGTTTGAAACTATAGCTATAAAAAGAGTATTTGGAGATCAGGCCTACAAGATACCTGTTAGTTCTACAAAATCTATGACAGGTCACTTATTAGGTGCTGCTGGTGCCATTGAGGCTATAGTTTGCATCAATGCAATTATAGATGATTTTATTCCTCCAACCATTGGCTTAAAGGTGAGGGATGAAGAATGTGATTTGGACTATGTACCAAATGTAGGCCGCAAAGCAGTAGTTAATGTTGCAATGTCAGATTCTTTAGGTTTTGGTGGTCATAATGCCACTATAGTATTTAAGAAATGGAAAGATGAGAGGTAGGATATGGATTTAAACATAATCAGAGAAATAGTTTCAATGATGGAAAATTCTAAACTTTCCTCAATGGAAATAGAATATAAAGATTTAAGAATTAAGATGGAGAAGAATATTACTGAAAGTGATAAAACTATAGTATTAAATAATATAACTGCAGAAAGTACAAGTGATGAATCCTCTATTAGCAATGAGGTAGAAGTAAGTAATAATCTAACGCCTAAAATGGAGGATGAAACTAGTGAAAACTTTATAATTATTAAGGCTCCTATGGTAGGAACCTTTTACCCTGCTCCATCACCGGAAAGCGATCCCTTTGTAAGTGTAGGGGATACGGTGAAAAAGGGAGATGTGGTTTGCATTATTGAAGCCATGAAATTGATGAATGAGATAGAATCTGAAAGCAATGGAACCGTAGTTGAAATTCTGGCTAAGGAAGGCGATATGGTAGAATACGGTCAGCCATTATTTAAAATTAAATTGTAAAGTTGGTGTTGTTATGGATATAACTGAAATTCAAAAGGTATTACCTCATAGATATCCCTTTTTATTGATTGATATGGTTGAAGAAATTGTGCCTGGTAAAAAGGCAGTAGCAATTAAAAATGTAACTATGAATGAATACTTTTTTCAAGGACATTTTCCACAGGAGCCAGTAATGCCTGGAGTGCTGATTATAGAAGCCTTGGCTCAAACTGGTGCTGTGGCTGTTCTTAGTTTAGAAGAAAACAGGGGCAAAATAGCATACTTTGCAGGTATAGATAAGGCTAAGTTCAGAAAAAAAGTAGTTCCGGGGGATGTATTAAGATTAGAAGTAGAGCTAATCAAGGTTAAGGGACCAGCCGGAGTAGGTAAAGCTGTTGCTACAGTAAATGATAAAAATGTCTGTGAGGCTGAGATTACATTCATTGTCGGAAGATAATGGAGGAGGGCTTATGTTTAAAAAGATATTGATTGCAAATAGAGGTGAAATTGCTGTTCGTATCATAAGAGCTTGTCGAGAAATGGGCATAATATCTGTGGCGGTATATTCAGAAGCAGATAGAGATGCCCTACACGTACAGTTGGCAGACGAAGCTGTTTGCATCGGAGGACCTGCCTCAAAGGACAGCTATCTAAATATACAGAACATATTAAGTGCAACAGTATTAACTGGTGCCGAAGCCATCCACCCTGGTTTTGGTTTTCTTTCTGAAAATAGCAAGTTTGCTAAGATATGTAGCGAATGTAATATTGTTTTTATTGGTCCTGATTCAGAAAGTATTGACCTCCTTGGTAATAAATCTAGGGCTAGAGAGATTATGAAAGAAGCAGATATTCCTATAATCCCAGGCACAGAAGGAGCTCTAGAAAGTGAAGAGCATGCTTTTGAAATGGCTGAAGAAATAGGTTATCCAGTTATGATTAAGGCTGCCGCCGGAGGTGGTGGTAGAGGGATTAGGATAGTTTATAATAAAGAAGAGCTTGCTAAAGCCTATAATACAGCGAAAAGCGAAGCTCAAGCTTGCTTTAACGATGACACTTTATATATGGAAAAATATATCGATAAGCCTCGTCATATAGAGTTTCAGATTTTGGGAGATAAATATGGCAATATAATTCATTTGGGGGAAAGGGAATGTTCTGTTCAAAGAAAAAATCAAAAAGTTCTAGAAGAAGCCCCGTCAAATATTTTGACTCCGCAGCTAAGGGAAGAAATGGGAGCAGCAGCAGTTAAGGCTGCAAAAAAAGTGGGATACTATAATGCTGGAACCGTTGAATTTTTAGTTGATAGTGATTTAAACTATTACTTTATGGAAATGAATACTAGGGTACAGGTGGAACATCCCATAACAGAATTAATTACTGGAGTGGATATAGTAAAACAGCAAATTAAAATTGCAGCAGGAGAAAAGTTGGAATTAAAGCAGGAGGACATAAGGCTTCGAGGTCACGCGATAGAATGTAGAATTAATGCTGAGGATCCTAATAATGATTTTAGACCTTCACCGGGCAGGATTATTGGATTAAATATGCCGGGAGGGCCTGGGGTTAGAGTGGATAGTGCCGTATATCAAGGGTATGTTATTCCCCCTTACTATGATTCTATGGTAGCTAAGCTTATTGTGCATTCTGAAAATAGAAGTAGTGCCATTGCAAGAATGAAGAGAGCTTTAGGAGAACTGCTGATTGAAGGTATAGTAACGAATATAGACTTCCAATTTGATATACTGTGTGATGAGAGATTTGTTAAAGGAGATTACAATACTTCATTCTTAAAGGATAAGTTGGTGAAAAGTGAATGATTAAGGATTTGTTTAAAAAACAAAAATATATTACAATCAGCACTTCAAATTTAAATATTGAAGAGATGCATAAGCCGACAATACCAGATGGTATGTGGGTTAAATGCAACAACTGTGGAAAAATACTATACAAAAGTGATGTGGAAGACAAATGTAATACCTGTGTTAGCTGCAATTATCATTTTCGACTCTCAGCCAAAGATAGATTAGATATGATCTTAGATAAGGACTCTTTTATAGAGTTCGATAAAGGTATGGAAAGTGTTAATCCTATAAACTTCCCAGGTTACGAGGATAAGCTAAATAAAACTAAGCTTGCTACAAATATGAAGGAAGCTGTGGTAACAGGAAGAGGTAAGATTGCGGATTACCATACGGTTATTGCCGTTATGGATAGTAATTTTATGATGGGAAGTATGGGATCGGTGGTTGGAGAAAAAATTACAAGAGCTGTAGAATATGCAACTAAACATAGATTACCAGTAATAATATTTACTGCTTCTGGTGGTGCAAGAATGCAGGAGGGGATTTTATCCCTAATGCAAATGGCTAAAGTAAGTGGAGCTATTGCTAAACATAATGATAGTAAGCTACTTTATATTTCTGTGTTAACGGACCCAACTACTGGAGGTGTAACTGCCAGCTTTGCAATGGAGGCGGATATCATCCTTGCTGAGCCTGGAGCCCTAATAGGCTTTGCTGGTAAGCGAGTTATAGAAAACACCATAAAACAACAGCTACCAGAGGGTTTTCAGACTGCAGAGTTTTTACTAGAGAAAGGCTTTATTGATAAAATTGTTCATAGAACACAGCTAAGAAGCACCTTGGCTAAGATTTTACAGCTCCATGGGAGGTATAGCTATGAGTAGGAAGAAAAGTGCTTGGGATAGGGTTAATATAGCCCGCGCACAGGAAAGACCCTCCGCTAAGCAATATATAGATAGAATTTTTGACAATTTCATAGAGTTTCATGGAGATAGGTATTTTGGAGATGATCATGCAATAATAGGTGGCATAGCCATGCTTGATGGTAAGCCAGTTACAGTTATTGCTGTTCAGAAAGGTGAAAACACCAAGGACAATATTTACCGAAATTTTGGTTGCCCCCATCCAGAAGGATATAGAAAGGCTCATAGGTTAATGTTGCAGGCAGAAAAATTTGACAGACCTATAGTTTGCTTGGTAGATACTCAAGGCGCCTTTTGTGGAGTAGGAGCAGAAGAAAGAGGCCAAGGAGAAGCAATTGCCAAAAATCTAATGACCATGATAAATTTAAAGGTACCAATAATTTCAGTGGTTATCGGACAGGGAGGTAGCGGTGGTGCCTTAGCTTTAGCAGTGGCAGATCAGGTATGGATGCTAGAAAACTCAATTTATTCGATTTTATCACCAGAAGGTTTTTCCAGTATTTTATGGAAGGATGCATCCAGAGCTCCTGAAGCAGCGGAGGTAATGAAGCTTACAGCAGAAGAGCTACTTAAACTAAAGGTAATAGATAAAGTGATTTTGGAACCAAATGGGAACGCTTCAAAGAATATAGACAAAATGTCTACTTTAATTAAGGATCGATTAATAGATGAATTTAAGAAATTATGCAAGATGAATAAGGATGAATTATTATTAAGAAGATATGAAAAGTATAGGAAAATTGGGCATTATAAAGAATAATTATAAATTTATACGTATAAATATTAAAAACTCTCGTGCAAAACGGGAGTTTTTATTGTATAATAAGTGTATAAATATAAAGCGGATTTGTATAATTATAACGGGGGCGATAATATGGAAGTTAATTTAAAGGGGAAAAGCTTTTTAACACTATTAGATTTTTCACCAGAGGAAATAAGGTATTTACTAGATTTGGCCCATGAGCTAAAAAAGAAAAAGAAAATGGGCATAATAGATAAAAAATTGGAAGGCAAAAATATCGTGTTAATTTTTGAAAAGACATCAACTAGGACAAGATGTGCCTTTGAAGTTGCAGCCTTCGATGAAGGGGCTAATGTTACTTATCTAACTAATTCACAGATGGGAATAAAGGAATCCATAGAAGATACGGCAGTGATTTTAGGAAGATTTTATGATGGAATAGAATTTAGAGGCTTTGACCAAAAAGTAGTGGAAATACTTGCAGAAAAGTCTGGGGTACCTGTATGGAATGGCTTGACAGATGACGATCATCCGACACAAGTGTTAGCAGATATTATGACTTTAGAAGAAAATATTAATAAACCTCTAAAGGACATAAAACTTACCTTTGTTGGAGATACAAGAAATAACATGTGCAATGCCTTAATGTATGGCTGCGCCAAAATGGGGATGACTTTTGTAGCATTTGGACCAAAGGAATTATGGCCAAGTGAAACGGTGTTAAGTACAGCAAATAAAATTGCGGAAGAGACAGGAGCAAAAATTATTGTAACGGATAATATAGAGGATATAAAGGGATCTGATGCTTTATACACCGATATTTGGGCTTCAATGGGAGAGGAAGACAAAATTGAAGAAAGGGTTAAGCTCTTGTCTCCATATAAGGTTACAATGGACATGTTAAAGGCTACTGGTAACGACAATGTTAAGTTTATGCATTGCTTACCTTCATATCACAATTTTGAAACAGAAACAGCGAAATTTTTTATGGAAGAAAAGGGTGTAGATATTAGGGAAGTGGACGATGAAGTGTTTAAAAGTGATAATTCCTTAGTATACGATGAAGCAGAGAATCGTCTACATTCTATTAAAGCTGTTATGGTTGCAACTTTGTAATAATTAATGCAAATTTTGGACATGTGTACATGTAATCAGCATCAAGGGGTAAGGAAGAATTAAGATAAAAGGGTGGTTAATATGGGAAATTTACTTGATTACATATACTCAAGAAGCGTTGTACAAAGCTTTAGCAATAAAGAGGTTGAACCACAGAAGATTATGTTATTATTAGAAGCTGCTATGGCAGCACCTAGTACATGCTCCAATGAACCTTGGGAATTTATTGTTGTTTCAGAAAAAGAAAAAATGAAGAAACTTAAAGAAGCAACTCAATTTCAATGTTGTAATGCACCATTATCAATTGTAGTGTGCGGCAATATTAAGTTAGGGAAAACAGAATTAGAAAGTAGTGTGCTACAAGACTGTATGGCAGCTATCCAGAATATCATATTGGCCTGTGCTGGTATTAATCTTGGAGCAGAATGGTGCAGTGTAAATCTAAATCAGGATACCATGGAAGCTATCAGACATTTGCTTCATATCCCTGACCATGTAATACCTTTAGGTATAGTATGTATAGGTTATCCAAATGAAATAAAAAGCCTAAAAGCTAAGTATAACGAAAAGAGGATTTACTGGGAGAAGTATGATTCCAGTAGAAGTCTAAAAGGAAGACCTAAGAAAAGTCTAACATACTAACAAGGTTAAAGAGTTATAATATCTTTTTAAGGAACTATTCATTTTTGAATGGATAGTTCTTTTTGCATTTTTAATATTTGAGTATTAATAATAATGAAAATATAAAAAGCATAGAAGTAAAGTAGTAAATCTTAATTGAATATAAAATTGTGTTAATATGAATCAGAAATGATATAATATATGTAACTAAAAGTGAAATAAGGAAAGAGAACTGTTTTAAGGGGGCCATTAATGAAGAAATTTATATTGATTTTATTGTTTTTTAGTTTTTTATTGTCACCTATTATAGGAAAGGCAAGCTCTAAAAACTATAGTATTGAAAACTTAGTTGTGAATGTATCAATTTTAAGAAATGGCGATGTCTATGTAGAAGAAGAATTAACCTACTACTTTAAAGGTGATTATAATGGAATATATAGGAACTATTCCCAAAAAGGCGCCAAAGCTATTACTATTTCAGAGGTTATAGTAGAAGACGAAAAGGGTAACCGAAATATCTTAAAGGAAGGTAAAGGTTCTAAAAATAATACTTATGAATTAGATAATTCAAGTACTGTTTCCAAAGTAAAGGTATATTCTAAAAGTAGTAATGAAAGAAAAACCTTTAAATTTAAATACACTATTCATGGTGCCGTAGTTAAAAGAGAAAAAGTTGGGGAATTAAATTGGGCTTTCTATGAGGTTGAAAATAAGGTTCCAGTAAATAATTTTGAACTTAATTTATCCTTGAAGAATGCTGATTTTGATATGTCAATTTTCAAACATTGGGGTTATGTAGATGGAAAGAATCTAACCGATAACTACAATGAAAAAGGCCTTCAATTTAAGGGAAATAATTTAACAGGAAAGTTAGCTGTAAAGGTAAACTTTCAGCCGGATTTTTTAGATATATCCATTACGAAAAAGGGACAAGGCGCTATCATTGGATTAATTATATTAGTAATAATTATTATTTTGGTATTTATAATTGTAGCATATATTATCAAGAAGGATAAAAAGTTTAAAGCAGCTTTAAATGCTTATAGAGCTAGATATATGTTTTTTAACAGCAAATTAGTTACAGCTGCTCCAAGTGATATGCCTCCGGCGCTTGTTGACTACTTAATAAATGAAAGACAAGTATCTTTTTCAGCTATTTCTGCTACCTTATTGTATCTATGCCATAAGGGATATTATACTTTAGAAAAAGGTTCATTATCGAAAAAGGAATTTACAAAGGGTAAAAACAATCAGGATTTAATCTTTAGACGAAACAATCAAAAATCACCACCTCAAATACCACATTTAAAATTCTTTATGAGATGGATGTCTAAATATGAGTCTAGTGGTCTCCTAGATTTAAGTAATATAAAAAATAAGGTTCAAACAAGAGCTGGGTCCCTCGAATTTAGAACTGCTAATGCTCAGTGGGAGCAGACCGTAAAAAGAGAGGCAGATGAATTAGGTTTTTTTATTAATATCCAGAATAAGAGAATTTTGAGCAATGAATATTACAATGAAAAACTAAAATGGTTAGCCTATAAAACATATCTTTTAAGTTATGTAAAAAATACCAACACAGAACTAATAAATAACATAGATGAGATACTAATTTATGCTTCTGTGCTCATAGGTACAAAGAATCAGTTAGAAAAGTTATTAGACAGTATAAATCACTTCCACTACTCAAGCAATAGTCGCTATGGAAACTTTTATTTTTACTACTATCCCTATTTTATAACTAATTACAGTATGTGGGATGGAATAAATAATGATGTAAACTATGGATATTCTGATGGTGATGGAGGTTTTGGTGGTTTCTCTAGCGGTTCCAGTTTCAGCGGTGGTGGTGGCGGTGGCTCTGGGGCGTTTTAAAAAAACGCCCCAGGGGCACGCGGTTTATGTCGGCAATACGCCCCAGGGGCATAGCAGGTTTTGCGGTATTTTTATGATTAATGTCAATACGGGTCAAGTTTCAAGCTTAAATACATTTATAAAATGTAAAAGGATTTTCCATAAAATCAACTTAATCATAAGTTTAAATATTAAGAAGTGCTACACTTCTTTTTTTAATATTTTTTTTGATAATTTTTATCATTAATTTTCGCAATAATTTTTATTAGAAACATTTATTCCTTTAAAAAGAAACGTAAATATATAGTTGACAAGTTTACTAGGATTTGCTATTGTAAAAATAAAGTTTACTAAAAGAGTCGGATTTAAAGGGTGTGATTAAATGAAATTGTCTACCAAAGGTAGATATGGTGTTAAAGCTATGGTAGATTTAGCTCTTAACTATGGAAATGAACCTATTTCAATAAAAAGCATAGCAGAAAGACAGGGTATATCCGAATACTATTTAGAACAGTTATTTGCTCCATTAAGAAAGGCTGGAATAATAAACAGTATAAGAGGTGCTCAAGGTGGTTATATTTTAAGTAGGTCTCCAAAGGAAATCACTGTGGCTGAAATTATACAAGTATTAGAAGGCCCTATAGAGATTTCAGATTGCATAGAGGGTGTACAATGTAGCAATGAGGATTATTGTGCTACAAGACTTTTATGGGAAAAAATCAAGAAGAGCATTGATAGCGTTTTAGAGACAACTACCCTAAATGATATAGTTGAAGATTACAACAAAATGCAAAAAGGTAGAAATAATCAGCCTTTAACATTACAAGAAAATGCAAAATGATAAAACTTATCTTATCATTGACATAAATCAAGGAAGGTGAAATAATGAACAAAACTATTTATATGGATTATGCAGCTACCACTTACACAAAAAAGGAAGTACTTGAAGAAATGCTGCCTTATTTTACAGAGAATTATGGTAATCCGTCATCTATTTATTCTTTGTCCAGAACAACCAAAAGAGCTATTGATATTAGCAGAGATAGAGTTGCTAAAGCCTTAAATGCAGAGCCTTCAGAAATATTTTTTACTGGTTCTGGCTCTGAGGCTGATAACTGGGCTATTAAAGGTGTAGCTTTTGCTAACAGAAAGAAGGGTAATCACATAATAACCACTCAAATTGAGCATCATGCGGTACTACATACCTGTGAGTATTTGGAAAAGCAAGGCTTTGAGGTTACCTATTTACCAGTAAATGAGGAAGGTTTTATTAGCATTGATGATTTAGCTGCAGCCATAAAGGATACTACAATATTGGTATCTGTAATGTTTGCCAACAATGAAATAGGAACTATTCAGCCTATAAAGGAAATAGGAAAGTTATGTCGTGAGAAAAAGGTATTATTCCATACTGATGCAGTTCAGGCTGTAGGAAATATACCAATAGATGTTAAAGATATGAATATAGATTTGCTTTCATTAGCTGCTCACAAGTTCTATGGGCCTAAAGGTGTGGGAGCTTTATACATAAGAAAAGGTGTTAGAATTGACAATTTAATCCATGGTGGCGGCCAGGAAAGAGCTAGAAGAGCGGGTACAGAGAATGTAGCTGGTGTAGTAGGTTTGGGTAAAGCTATTGAATTAGCTGTTTCTACTATGGAGGAGAAAAATGCAAAATTAAAAGCTTTAAGAGATAAATTAATAGAAGGGTTATTAAAGGTGCCCTATACAAGACTAAATGGACCAAGAGGCGAAAATAGATTACCTGGAAATGTTAATGTATGTTTTCAATATATCGAAGGTGAGTCGGTTTTACTGCTTTTAGATGATGCAGGAATTTGTGCATCCAGTGGAAGTGCATGTACTTCTGGAGCATTAGATCCTTCACATGTGCTTTTGGCCATTGGTCTACCTCATGAAATCGCTCATGGTTCCTTGAGATTAAGCTTAGGCGAGAGTAATACAGAGGAAGAAGTAGATTATGTATTAGAAGTTATACCTAAAATAGTGCAAAGACTTAGAGATATGTCTCCTTTGTGGGAAGACGTTGTAAAAAAGGGAGGATACCAGAATGTATAGCGAAAAAGTAATGGACCATTTTAGAAATCCTAGAAATGTTGGTGAAATAGAAGACGCAAACGGTATTGGTGAAGTAGGTAATGCTAAATGCGGAGATATAATGAAAATATATTTAAAGGTTGAAGATAATATTATTAAAGATGTTAAATTTAAAACTTACGGTTGTGGGTCAGCTATTGCTTCTTCTAGTATGGCAACTGAGCTTATCAAAGGTAAAACCTTAGAAGAAGCTTGGAAGCTAACAAATAAGGCAGTCGCAGAAGCTTTAGATGGACTGCCACCAGTAAAAATGCATTGTTCTGTTTTAGCAGAAGAAGCAATTCATAAGGCTATTAATGATTATAGAATAAATCAGGGCTTAGAACCTTGGGAAATGACAGAACACGATGATATTCATGAACAGGTTCATGGAGAATAATATATTCTATTGCTAAAAACGTAGGATTTCCTACGTTTTTTATATTTAACCTTTCTTTTTTTAAGCTAAAATTATAATAATTTTTACAAACTGAGAAATAATAACATTATCATAAAGGATTAGGAGCTTATAAATGTTTAGGTTAAAAAATTTTTTAGCTAAGAAGGTCGTGTATGCTAATGGTAAAAAAATTGGAACTGTCATTGACATAGCTATTAACTTTAGTGAAAA
>Ga0209537_1001304_pt1 | contig 28535 bp, 24 predicted proteins | sample BioPla4DNA1_FD_187698 | JGI IMG/M metagenome (GOLD analysis project Ga0209537, IMG submission 187698) | Biogas fermentation microbial communities from Germany - Plant 4 DNA1 (SPAdes) (version 2) | ecosystem: Engineered > Bioreactor > Anaerobic > Digestate | place: Bielefeld, North...
AGGCTGCAGAAAGGGCCAACAGGAGAGATAATGGTGGTATTTTCACTAGGGTATATGATAACCTAATAGACGGTATGAAGGCCATCATAGATAGGGCAGGTCCAGGGCAAGATGCTGACCTATTAAGGTCTATTAAATCTAATATCCTCATAGACTTCGTTACTAGTAAGTCAAGTATATCTGATTTAGACAGGGAAGTATTGAATATCAATAGGAGAATTGATGATTTAAATGCTCAGTTAATAAGAAAAGAAAACGCATATTATGCTAAATTTGCCAACATGGAAAAGATGTTACAGCAAATGTATAGCCAAAGTAACTGGCTATCACAACAATTTATGAGATATTAAGGAGGCAGAAAATGTCATACGAAGCATTAAATACCTATAAGCAAAACACTGTACTAACAGCCACTCCTGAAGAATTGACCCTTATGTTATATGAAGGGGCCATAAAGTTTATGAAAATTGCTAAATATAGCATTGAAAATAAAGATTTAGAAAGAGCCCATTCTTCCTTAATTAGGGCACAAGATATTATCCTAGAGTTAAATTATTCTCTAGATATGAACTATGAAATATCAAATGATTTTAGAAGCTTATACGATTTTATCCATGAAAAGTTAGTGGATGCCAATATAAATAAGGAGATACAGCCAATCGATGAAGCCCTTGAAATTGCAGAAGAAATGAAGGAAACATGGAAAGAGGTAATGAAGCAGATAAAATTGAAAGTATACCAATCTAAGTAGGTGTTTATATGAAAAATGAAAATATTAGTAGGATGATAGACCTTTCCATGAAGAAAAAGGAATATCTCTTGGAAATATTGGAACTATCGAAGAAACAAGAGACCATTATAGAAGAAGATAAGTTGGATGAATTAGACAATATATTAAAGGAAAAAGAAAAGATTATGGGCAAAATCGACGTTTTAGATAGTGAGTTTCTAACTGTCTATAATAATGTAAAAGATGAAGAGAATATAGACAGCTTTGAAAACCTGCCAATAGAAAGGTATGAAAACCTAAAGGATTTGAAAGCTATAGTCAATGAGATCAACAATATATTAAATACCTTAACCATTTTAGACAAGAATAATATAAGTAAGATGAAGGCTAATTTAGAAAAGACACAAGCAGATCTTAAAAATGTTAAATTAGGAAAACGAGCCTATAAGGGATATGGCTATGGAGATGTAGGCAGTATATTTATAGATGAGAAAAAATAGAATGTATCTTAAGGACATATTATATAAATAGTATGTCCTTTTTTTCAATATCAACCAACTTGTCCACAAAAAAATTCATCAAAATACAGATTATTTACAGTTTTTCACAGACTTATACACATTATCCACAAAACTATCAACAGGCATTAACCACATTGACTAATATATAATTAACAATTTATCCACAAAGAAAATTTGACCGTGGTGTAAAATCTGACAAAAATTGTTACAGAGTTGTTATTAAAATTGATTTTAGGGTAATATATATAACAAACAGTATAAACCTCAGGTTTATATGAAAGGAGTTGGGTTTATGAAATTAAATTTTACTGGGAAAAACATGGAAATAACAGATGCACTCCGAGATGTAACAGCGAAAAAGCTAGGGAAATTAGACAAATACTTCCAAAAGGATATAGAGGGAAATGTTACCTTTAGCTCCGAAAAGAATAGAAAGATTATAGAGGTAACCATAAACCTACCAGGCACTATTATAAGGGCAGAAGAGTCAACAGATGATATGTATGCATCCATTGACAGGGCTGTAGACATATTGGAAAGGCAAATCAGAAAGCATAAAACCAAGCTTCAAAAGAGATACCAAAACAATGAAACTATCAGGTTTGAAAATGTAATACCTTTACCAAAGGAAGAGGATTATGAAAGACCAAGATTAGTGAAGAGAAAGAAATTCGGCTTGAAACCCATGTCATCAGAGGAAGCCATTTTACAAATGGAATTACTTAGGCATAATTTCTTTGTATTCCTAGACGCAGACACAGAAGGAGTAAATGTTGTTTATAAGAGAAAAGATGGAAATTATGGGTTAATAGAGCCTGAACTTTAATATAGAGTGTAATTACAGGGCATTTGATGCCCTGTTTTTTATGTTGAAAGAAATTTTAATAAATGGTAAAATTATATGATAATGATAATGAGGTTGAAAGGTGGTAAATTAATTGAGTTTACTAAAAAAGATATTTGGCTCCTATAGCGATAGGGAATTGAAAAAAATCACACCTCTTGTAGACAAAATAGAATCTCTAGATGCAAGTATGCAAAACCTAACAGATGAAGAGCTAAGGAATAAAACTTTTGAATTTAAAAATAGATTACAACAAGGAGAGACCTTAGATGATATTTTACCAGAGGCCTTTGCTGTAGTTAGAGAAGCATCAGCAAGGGTTTTAGGTATGAAACATTTTAGGGTCCAATTATTAGGTGGAATTATTCTACACCAAGGTCGAATTGCAGAGATGAAAACTGGTGAAGGAAAGACCTTGGTGGCTACTCTTCCTGCCTATTTAAACGCTTTGGCAGGTAAGGGTGTTCATATAGTTACTGTAAACGATTACCTTGCCAAAAGGGATAAGGAATGGATGGGTAAGATCTATGAGTTTTTAGGCCTTTCAGTAGGCTGCATCCTCCATGGCCTTACCAATGAAGAGAGAAGAGCTGCTTACAATTGTGATATTACTTATGGTACCAACAATGAATTTGGTTTCGATTATTTAAGAGATAATATGGTAATTTACAAGGAAGAAATGGTACAAAGAGAGCTTCACTATGCCATAATAGACGAAGTTGACAGTATATTAATAGATGAAGCCAGGACTCCACTTATAATTTCAGGTACAGGAAATAAATCTACTAAATTATACGAGTTGGCAGATAACTTTGTACAGACTTTAACTTTTAGAATAGTAAATCCAAATGAAGAAAAGCCTGATCCCTTCAATAGGGAAATCAAGGAAGAAACTGTAGACTTCTTAGTTGACGAAAAGGCTAAAACCTGTTCTATCACTGAAAAGGGTACTGCTAAGGCAGAGGCTTTCTTCGGTATAGAAAACCTATCTGATATTGAGAATATGGAAATCGCTCACCATATCAATATTGCCATGAAGGCAAGAACCTTGATGAAGAGGGATATAGACTATGTGGTTAAAGATGGAGAAGTAATTATAGTAGACGAATTTACTGGTAGGCTTATGTATGGTAGAAGATACAGCGATGGACTACACCAAGCCATTGAAGCTAAGGAAAGATTAGATATTAGGTCTGAATCTAAAACCTTAGCCACCATTACATTCCAAAACTATTTTAGGATGTATACTAAACTTGCTGGTATGACTGGTACTGCTAAAACAGAGGAATCAGAGTTTAGGGAAATCTATGGCATGGACGTAGTGGAAATACCTACTAACATGCCTGTAATTAGGAAAGACTTCCCAGACGTTATCTATAAGACAGAAGCTGCTAAATTTAGGGCAGTAGTCAGGGAGATAAAGGAAAGACATAGTACAGGTCAGCCTATACTGGTAGGTACTATTTCCATTGAAAAATCTGAAATCCTTTCTAAGATGCTTAAAAAAGAAGGCATACCCCATGAAGTGTTAAATGCTAAATACCATGAAAGGGAAGCTGAAATAGTAGCCCAGGCTGGTAGGTTTGGTGCTGTTACCATAGCTACTAATATGGCTGGTAGGGGTACAGACATAGTCCTAGGTGGAAATCCAGAGTTCTTGGCTAAGCAGGAGATGAAAAAGAAAGGCTATCCTGATGAAATCCTGGCCTTAGTAGATAGCTTTGTGGATACTGAGGATGAAGAAGTCATAGAAGCAAGAAAGGTATATAAGGAAATCTATGATAGATTTAAAGTTGAAACTGATAAGGAAAACAAGAAGGTAATAGAAGCTGGAGGCCTTCATATTATAGGTACAGAAAGACACGAGTCTAGACGTATAGATAACCAGCTTAGGGGCCGTTCTGGTAGACAGGGAGACCCAGGTTCATCTAGGTTTTATATATCCTTAGAGGACGATTTAATGAGGCTATTTGGTGGAGAAAGAATTATGAGTTTAATCGACACCTTAAAGATGCCAGAAGATGAGCCTTTAGAGCATAACATGCTTACTAAGTCCATTGAAAATGCCCAAAAGAAGGTAGAAGGAAACAACTTCAGCATAAGAAAACACGTATTAAAATACGATGATGTAATGAATACCCAAAGAGAAGTAATATATGGAGAGAGAAGGAGAGTATTAGAAGGAGAAGACCTTCGTTCCCATATCCAAAATCAGGTTAGAAACCTAGTGAAAGAAGCAGTAAATATCTATACTGGCCAAAGTAAGAACCAAGAGGAATGGGATACTGCTGGCCTAGAAAAATACATTACCAACCTTTTCAGCATAGATAGGTTTTTACCTACTATAGATATTAAAGAATATACTAGTGAAAGCCTAGTGGAAAAGATAATGGAAATGGCTGAAGAGAGATATAAACTTAAGGAAGCTGAGTTTGGTGAAGAAAGGTTTAGGGAAGTTGAAAGGGTAATACTACTTCAAGTGGTAGATAGCAAGTGGATGGACCACATAGATGCCATGGATCAGCTAAGACAGGGAATTGGACTTAGGGCCTATGGCCAAGAAGACCCAGTTAGGGCATATCAAAATGAAGGATTTGATATGTTTAACGAAATGGTTCATAGTATTTGGGAAGACACAGTTAGGTTCTTATATCAGGTAGTAAATCCGGAGAAAATAAGGAGAAGAAAGGTAGCTGAACCTATAGTAACTAGTGGTGATGAACCAAATAAGCCAATTGTGAAGAAGGGCAAAAAAATAGGAAGAAATGACCCTTGCCCATGTGGTAGTGGGAAGAAATATAAGAAGTGCTGCGGACAATAAAATGGGGTGATTTTTTGCAGGATATCTATTTAAATAAAGAAAAACTAAATGAAATAAAGGATACTGTTATAGAATTGGGTGTTTCTCTTTGACATTGAAAACTTGCAGATTAGGCTAGGGGAATTAGAAAAAGAGTCCTATGGGGAAGAGTTTTGGCAGGATATATCTAAAGCCCAGAAGATTATGCAGGAGATTAAATCCATAAAGGGACAGATAAAGGAATATGAGGATTTAATGACTACCATAGAGGATTTAGAAGTCCTAATAGACCTAGTTCTTGAAGAGGAAGACTATGATACCTATAGGGAAATAGTAGAAGGGTTAAAGGATTTGTCAAAGAGGGCCGATGAATTTAAGCTTAATACACTATTATCTGGTGAATATGATAAAAACAATGCTATTTTATCCATACATTCAGGAGCTGGAGGCTTAGAAGCCCAAGACTGGGCAGAAATGCTTTTAAGGCTTTATAGGCGATGGGCTGAAAGCAAGGGTTTCCAGGTTGAAACCTTAGATATTTTATCCGATACTGAAGGTGGGATTAAATCTGTTACCCTTTTAATTAAGGGATATAATGCCTATGGCTATTTAAAATCTGAGAAGGGAGTCCATAGGCTAGTTAGGATATCACCCTTCGATACTGCTGGTAAAAGGCATACTTCCTTTGCCAGTGTAGATGTATATCCTGAGTTAGATGATGAAATCAATGTAGAAATAAACCCTGCTGATTTAAAAATCGATACCTTTAGATCTGGAGGTGCAGGTGGCCAGCATGTAAATACTACTGATTCTGCTGTAAGGATTACCCATATACCTACAGGAATCGTAGTACAATGCCAAAACGAAAGATCTCAAATTAGCAATAGAAATACTGCCATGAATATGCTTAAGGCTAAGTTAATTCAATTGAAGGAAGAAGAACAAAAAGAAAAAATTGAAGATTTACAAGGTAGCTATAATCAAATTGCATGGGGGTCACAAATAAGGTCCTATGTATTTCATCCCTACAGTATGGTCAAAGACCATAGGACTAATGTTGAAGTCGGTGATGTGCATAGGGTAATGGACGGCGATATAGATATTTTCATAAATGAATACCTAAAACAACAAGCCCTTTCATAGGGCTTTTTTAGTGAATATTTAATAGTGAAGAGCTTATCAGGGAAAAGTGAATAGTGAATAGTTTTGGGTAATCTTTGGGGTCTTAAACTATTTAACATTAGTTATTCGCCACCAACTATTAACTATTAGCTGTTAGTTATTAACTAAATTTCAGCTATTCACTATTAGTTATTCACTTTTCACTAAAATAATAAAGTGAGGTGTAATGATGGATATTATTAAGGTATTATCTGAAGAGTTTAAGTTGAAGCCTTTTCAAGTAAAAAATACTGTACAACTACTTGATGAGGGCAATACTATACCATTTATTGCTAGGTATAGGAAAGAGCAAACTGGAGAGTTGCAGGACGTTGTCATTAGGGAACTATCCAATAGGCTCAACTATTTAAGAAACCTTGAGGCAAGGAAGGAAGAAGTCATAAGGCTAATCGACGAACAAGGCAAGCTTACAGAAGAATTGAAAGAAGAGATATTAGCTGCTGAGACCCTTCAAAGAGTAGACGACCTATATAGGCCATATAGACCAAAACGAAGGACTAGGGCCACCATAGCAAAGGAAAAGGGCTTAGAACCATTAGCAGAAATAATATTTAATCAAAGCTTAGATGGGGAAGAGTTTAAAAAGGCTATACTAAGCTTTATAGATGAAGAAAAGGGAGTAAATAACGAAGAAGAAGCCTTGGCAGGAGCCATGGATATTATTGCAGAGATGGTTTCCGATGATGCAGATTATAGGGAAGTATTGAAGAAGATTATAAATGATAAGGGAATCATAGAGGTTGAAGCAGTAGATAAGGAAGAAAAATCAGTTTATGAGATGTATTATGAATATAAGGAACCAGTAAAATCTATAGCCAACCATAGGATCTTGGCTATCAACAGAGGAGAAAAAGAGAAGAAGCTAAAGGTTTCTTTAAGTATAGATACGGATTTAATAGAATTATTAATTGATAAAATAGTTAAGGATAAAGAAAAGGACACTGCTATTTACATAGAAAGGGCCATAGAGGATGGCTATAAAAGACTTCTGTTTCCATCCTTGGAGAGGGAAATTAGAAACAACCTAACAGAAAGGGCAGAGGAGGAGGCCATTAAGGTCTTTGCCATAAACTTAAAGCCTTTGCTTATGCAGCCACCTATTAAAGGAAAGACTGTAATGGGCATTGACCCAGGCTATAGAACAGGCTGTAAAGTAGCAGTAGTAGATGAAACGGGGAAATTATTAGATTATACAACGGTATATCCTACAGAGCCTCAAAACCAAGTAGAAGAGACTAAGGAAGAATTAAAGAAGCTAATAGATAAATACTCAGTAGATATAATAGCCATTGGAAATGGTACAGCATCTAGGGAGACTGAATTAGTAGTTGCAGATACCATAAAGGAAATAGACAGGGAAGTATCCTATATAATAGTCAGCGAAGCAGGGGCCTCGGTTTACTCAGCTTCAGAAGTAGGCGTAAAGGAATTTCCTGACCTAGATGTTTCCATAAGGGGAGCCATATCCATAGGTAGGAGGTTACAGGACCCTCTAGCAGAGCTGGTAAAGATTGACCCAAAACATATTGGGGTAGGCCAGTATCAGCATGATTTAAATCAAGGAAAACTAGATGAAACCCTAAAGGGAGTTGTGGAGGACTGTGTAAATACTGTAGGAGTAGATTTAAATACAGCCAGCCCATCCTTGCTTAAATATGTATCAGGTATATCTACTAGGGTTGCCAATAGCCTAGTTAAGTATAGGGAGGAAAATGGAAAGTTTACTAATAGAAAGCAGCTTCTCCAGGTAAAGGGCTTGGGAGAAAAGACCTTTGTCCAATGTGCTGGGTTTTTACGTATTCCAGATGGAGACAATCCTCTAGATAATACTGCAGTCCACCCAGAGTCCTATGAGGTGGCAGAAGAGCTATTGAAAATAGACTATACAAAGGAAGATTTAAAGACTATTGCAGAAAAATTAGACGTAGGCTTGCCTACTTTACAGGATATAATCAAGGAGCTGGAAAAGCCTGGAAGAGACCCAAGAGACGAACTGCCAAAGCCAATACTAAGGCAAGATGTGCTTAAGATGGAAGACTTAAAGAAGGATATGGTACTAAATGGTACCGTTAGAAATGTAGTAGACTTTGGTGCCTTTGTAGACATTGGAGTTAAGAGTGATGGTTTAGTTCATATTTCCCAACTTTCCGATAAATTTGTAAAACACCCTAAGGAAGTAGTTCAAGTAGGAGATATAGTGAAAGTAAGAGTAATTGATATAGATATTGAAAGAGGAAGGATTTCTCTATCTATGAAAGAAGTATAGTAGTAGTGAATAACTAATAGTGAATAGTTTTTTTGAATTCTTAAAACTTTTCACTAATAAAAGCTATTAACTATTAACTATTTTTAGTTTATAATGTTATTTAGAGTAACGAAATAAAAAATAAGGGGGACTTTACATGTTATTAATTAAAAATGGTAGAATCTATACTATGGCTGGAGAAGTTATAGAAAATGGTTCAATTCTTATAAAAGAGGGTAAGATAATAGAAGTGGGAAAAGATATTATTGCACCATTAGATGCAGAGGTAATAGATGTTGAAGGCAGGATGGTAACACCTGGCTTTATAGATGCCCATTGTCATTTAGGTTTATGGGAAGAAGGTATTGGCTTTGAAGGCAGTGATGGAAACGAAGCAGTAGATCCAGTTACTCCACATTTAAGGGCTATTGACGGTATAAATCCCATGGATATTTCATTTCAAGAAGCCTATGAAGGCGGAGTTACTACTGCTGTAACAGGCCCAGGTAGTGCCAATGTAATAGGCGGTAGCTTTGTGGCTGTAAAAACCTATGGTAATAGGATAGATAATATGATAATCAAGTATCCAGTAGCCATGAAGGTTGCTTTTGGGGAAAATCCAAAAAGAGTATATAACGGACAGAAAAAATCACCAACTACAAGGATGGCTACAGCAGCCATATTAAGGGATACCCTATACAAGGCTAAAACCTATTTGGAGAAAAAGGAAAGGGCAGAAGACCCTTCAAAGATGCCGGATTATGATATTAAAATGGAAGCCTTAATTCCAGTTTTAAAAAAGGAAATTCCTTTAAAGGCCCATGCTCATAGGGCAGATGATATATTTACAGCCCTTAGGATTGCTAAGGAATTTGATGTAGATATTACCTTAGACCATTGTACAGAAGGTCATTTAATAGTAGATGAGTTGGCAAAGGAAGGAAAACCTGCCATAGTTGGTCCAACTTTTGGAAACAGGTCAAAGTTTGAACTAAAAAACAAATCCTTTGATACTCCAAAGATTTTAGTAGAGGCCGGAATAAAAGTAGCCATAACTACAGATTCACCAGTAATACCATTACAACATCTACCACTTTGTGCAGGCCTTGCACATAATGCAGGCTTAGATGAAATAGAAGCCCTAAAGGCTATTACAATAAACCCAGCAGAAATAGTAGGTCTTTCCCACAGAATAGGCAGCATCGAAGCAGGCAAAGATGCAGATATTGTAGTCTTCGATGGAAATCCAATCAAGGATTTAGACTGCAAGACATATTTGACTATTATTGATGGAAAAATAGTTTATAAGAGACAATAGTTTTAGTGAATAGTGAGAAACTAATAGTGAATAACTATGGTAAGCAGCGACAAGTTCGCTGCTACTAAATTAGATATAAAAGTTTGAATTTGGCAATTTTTTACTAATAACTATTCACTATTAACTATTCACTATTAACTATTCACTATTAACTATTCACTGTAAAATAGGGGGGTGTTTAAATGAAATTAGGGTTCATAGTAAATCCTATTGCTGGTATGGGTGGTAGAGTAGGTTTAAAGGGGACAGATGGCCCAGAAGTATTAGAAAAGGCCCGTAGCCTAGGAGCAGTACCTGAATCTCCAAATAAGGCTAAAAAGGCCTTAGAAGTCCTCCTTCCCATTAAGGATAAAATAGAAATATACACTTATCCAGGACCTATGGGAGAAGAGGAAGCCAAAGCATTAGGATTTAATCCAATAGTATTAGGAGAACGAAAAGAAATGTTTGAAGCAGCAGATACAGAAAAGGCTGCAAAGGAAATGGCAGACTTAGGTGTAGACTTAATACTATTTGCTGGCGGAGACGGTACAGCAAGGAATATTTATTCAGCCATTGGTACTTCAGTTCCTGTTATAGGCATACCTGCTGGGGTGAAAATCCACTCAGGAGTTTATGCCAATCATCCAAAGGCGGCAGGAGAAGTTGCCTTACAATTTCTTCAAGGTGAAGAAATGGAAATCGTGGAAGCTGAAGTAATGGATATAGATGAGGAAGCCTTTAGGGATGGCATAGTTACAGCCAGACTATATGGCTATATGAAAATTCCTTTGGAACCAGAACTAATTCAAACTACCAAGTCTGGTGGTGGACATGGTTCAGAGGAAGAAGCCTTAGCAGGAATAGCAGAAAGAATTATTGAAGAAATGGAAGATAATCCAGATACATTCTTTATCATAGGGTCTGGTACATCTACTAGGCCTATTATGGAAGCCTTAGATTTGCCTAATACCTTATTGGGTATAGATATAGTGAAGGATAAAAAACTAATAGCTTCCGATGTAAATGAAAAGGAAATACTAGATATTATAGATGGCCACAAGGCCATAATAGTAGTTACTGTTATAGGTGGCCAAGGGTATATATTTGGACGTGGAAATCAACAGATCAGTGGAGAAGTAATTAAAAAAGTTGGAAAAGAAAATATCCGTATTATAGCAACTAAAAATAAACTCCTATCCCTGGAAGGTAGACCACTTTTAGTGGATACAGGAGATGATGAAGTGAATAAAATGTTTAATGGATATATGAAGGTAATAAATACCTATTATTCTGAATCCATAGAGAAGGTTCAAGGCCTATAGGTTTAATATAAAAGTACGTAAAGGTCTTGACAATTATATAAGTTATGCCTATAATGTATTTGAAATATCTTCAGGGGTAGGTGAAAGTCCTCACCGGCGGTATAGCCCGCGAGCCGTGTAGAACGGCTGACTTGGTGAAATTCCAAGGCCGACAGTTAAAGTCTGGATGGAAGAAGATGCATATGCTTTTTTGTGCAGTCTAACATTACCCCGAAGATTATTCTTCGGGGTATTTTGTGTTATGAAACTGCGGTAGTTCAAAGTGTAATCCCTGAAGAAAATAATTATTTGGAGGGATTTTATGTACACTATAAGCAAGGACACATGGAACACAAAAACCATGGTAAAGATTTCAGTTTTAGGAGTAATTTCATTTATTCTCATGTTCTTTGAATTCCCTTTACCTTGGTTAGCACCAACTTTTATGAAGGTCGACATCAGTGATCTACCATCTTTAATTGGTGCCTTTGCCATAGGGCCCATGGCAGGTGTTATTATTCAATTCTTAAAAAACCTATTAAATGTTCTAATCGAAGGAACAACAACAGCTGTAGTTGGAGAACTGGCTAATTTTGTAGTAGGATCTGTATTTGCATATACAGCAGGTATTATTTACCATAGAAAGAAGACCTTCAATAGGGCAGTGGTAGGTCTTATACTTGGTACTGTAGCCATGACTGTGGTAATAACCTTAGCAAATTACTTTATAATGTTCCCACTATATGCAAAGTTAATGGGTCTAGATATGCAAGTATTTATTGATATGGGTAAGGCTATAAATAATAACATAACAGATTTAAGGTCTTTAATGCTGATGTCAGTAGTCCCCTTTAATCTATTGAAGGGAATAATTGTAACAGCCATAACCCTTTTAATATATAAAAAAGTATCACCGATACTAAAAAAACAATAAGAAAATCTCTAGGTCTACCTAGAGATTTTTTCTATATATGATATAATATTAAGTTAGCAATATAGATGAAAGGTTGATTATCTTGGAGATAAGATTAAATAATTTTGAAGAAACAGAGGAATTTGGGATAAAGCTTGGGAAAAGCCTAAAAAGTGGCGATATAGTATGTTTAAATGGTGATTTAGGGGCAGGTAAGACAACCTTGACAAAATCTATAGGCCTTGGTCTTGATGTTAAGGAGTATATAACTAGCCCGACTTTTACTTTGATAAACCAATATAGGGGGAGGCTTCCAGTCTATCACTTTGACGTATATAGGCTGGAAAATGTTGATGAGCTCTATGATTTAGGTTTTGATGAGTATTTTTATGGCAATGGAGTATGCATCGTCGAATGGGCTGAAAAAATCGAAAAACTCTTACCTAAGGAAAGACTTGTATTAGATATAAAAAAGGGTAAAGATATAGATGAAAGGGTAATAAATATTACAGCCTATGGAAATAGATATATTGAATTACTTAAGGAGTTGGAGGAAAATTGAAGATATTAGCTTTAGATACATCTACTATGATGGCAACTTGTGCAGTATTAGATGAAAATCAAGTATTAGGAGAATATTCTTTAAATCAAAGTGAGACCCATTCGGAAAACTTAGTTCCAATGGTCAAAGAAGTTTTAGATAATTTATTTTTAAAAGTTGAAGACATTGATTTATATGGTGTAGCCATAGGTCCAGGGTCTTTTACTGGACTTAGGATAGGTGTTGCCACTGTAAAGGCCTTTGCCCATATATACAATAAACCAGTAGTGGGCATATCTACCCTAGAGGCCCTGGCCTATAACCTACCTTATAATAAGACCATAGTACCTATGATAGATGCTAGGAGAGACAGGGTCTATACTGGTATCTATACCTGGGAGGATGGGGCAACTAAAACTCTAATGGAACCTACAGTCCTAGATATAAATGACTTACTAGATATTCTAGAAAAAGACTATGAAGATGTAGTGGTAAATGGCAATGGTTCCGTACTTCATAGGGAAACCATAAAAGATAGGTTAAAAGATAAAGTAAAATTTTCAACTATGGGAAATAATTACTGTAGGGCTCTAAGCATTGGAGAATTGGCTCTTAAAAAATATAGGGATGGAAATATGGATAATTTCTATACTATAGTACCAGAGTATATAAGAGAGTCCCAAGCCCAAAGAGACCTAAGAAAAAAGGAGCAGAGATAAGATGAAAATTGCCATTCGAAGAATGGATGAAGAGGATCTAGATAGGATAATGGAAATAGAAGTTGAATCCTTCACTACTCCTTGGCCTAAGGAGTCATTTTTACTTGAGATTACAAAAAATCAGTTGGCCAGATATATTGTAGCCGAAGTAGACGGCCTAGTAGTTGGTTATGGTGGGATTTGGCTTGTATTAGATGAAGGCCATATAACTAATATTGCTGTAGCTAAGGAGTATAGGGGCTTAGGAGTAGGAAAAAAACTAATTGAAGGCCTAATAAGTCTATGTAAAGATGGGGGTATAACTGCCATGACTTTAGAAGTGCGTAAGTCAAATATAATCGCTCAAAACCTATATAAGAGCTACGGCTTTGTAGAAGCAGGCATTAGGCCAAATTATTATACTGATGTTAATGAAGATGCCATAATAATGTGGAAAAAAATATATAATAGAGGTGATTAAATGCTCACACTTGCAATTGAGACTTCCTGTGATGAAACCTCTGCTGCTGTAATAAAGGATGGTCGTGAAGTTTTATCCAATATTATTTCTTCACAGATAGAGATCCATAGAAAATTTGGTGGTGTAGTACCAGAAGTTGCATCAAGGAAACATATTGAAAATATAAATCAGATAGTACAAGAGGCTTTGGATTCAGCCAAGGTTACTTTCAAGGATATAGATTTAATAGGAGTTACCCAGGGACCTGGCCTAGTGGGTGCTCTTCTAATAGGTATATCCACAGCCAAGGCCCTTGCCTATGGATTAAATCTACCCTTAGTTGGAGTAAACCATATAGAAGGCCATGTATGTGCCAACTATATAGAACATAAGGACTTAGAACCACCCTTTACCTGCCTAATAGTATCTGGTGGCCATACCTATCTAATTCAAGTAAATGGATATACAGACTATGAATTAATTGGTAGGACAAGGGATGATGCTGCAGGTGAGGCCTTTGATAAGGTGGCCAGGGCTTTAGGTCTACCATATCCTGGAGGACCAGTTATAGATAAATTAGCCCAAAGTGGAAATAAGGCTGCAGTAGATTTTCCAAGGGCAATGCTGGAGCCAAATTCCTATGATTTTAGCTTCAGTGGATTGAAAACGGCAGTATTAAACTATTTAAACCAAGTAAGACAAAAAGGTGAAGAGATTATTGTAGAAGATGTGGCAGCCTCTTTTCAACAGGCAGTTTTAGATGTGCTTGTGGATAAGTCCTTTAGGTTGGCTAAGGAAAGAGGAATGGATAAGATAGTTTTAGCTGGAGGGGTAGCGGCTAACCAAGGCCTTAGGACTATGATGGAGAAAAGGGGCAAAAAAGAAGGAATAAAAATATTTTATCCCTCTAGAATACTATGTACTGATAATGCTGCCATGATCGGGTCTGCAGCTTATTTTAATTACAAGGCTGGAAAGACAAGTGACCTATACTTAAATGTGGAGCCAAATTTAGACCTAATTTGATTTTTTCTAACATTTTTTTCCACATAATGTCCACAGAGCTATTGTGAGTTCCTTGGGATAACTCTGTGGATAATGTGGAAAATATGGTTAATACTTATAATTATTGGCCTTGTACTGTGGATAAGATTGTGGGTACTGTGTATAATTTGTGAATTATCTGTGGAATTAGTCATCAGTTAACATAATCCACCTACTATATAGGTCATCTAGGGTTAGTTGAATTTCTTCCCTATTTCTTGTTATTTCAACAATTTTTTCAGGAGTTTCATAGATTTCTGGGTCACAGAGTAGCTGATCTAGTTCATCTAGTTTCAGTTCTGTTTCTGCTATTCTTTTTTCCAATTCTGCAATTTCTCTTTTTCTATTTCTTTCTTCTTGTAATAGTTCTCTTTCTTTTTTTCTTTCTAATTTAATCTGGGTCTTGGTCTTGCCTGAATCTTCATCTTCCTCATCTATGACTTCGTTTTTCTTCTCCAAATAATAATCATAATTTCCTAAATATTCCTTTATGCCCTCTTCAGTCAATTCTAAGATTTTATCTGCTACCCTATTTAGGAAGTATCTATCGTGGGATATGACAAAAACAGTGCCATCATAGTCTAATAAGGCTTCTTCCAATACTTCCTTAGAATCGATATCTAAGTGGTTAGTAGGTTCGTCCATAAGTAGGAAGTTGGCATTTGATAACATGAGTTTCAATAATGAAAGTCTTGCCTTTTCTCCACCACTAAGGCTTGATATCTCTTTAAATATGTCATCACCGATGAACATAAATTGGCTCAGTATGGTCCTTATTTTATAATGGTCAAAGCTTGGGTTTTCATCCCAAATTTCATCTATAACTGTTTTGTCTAAATTGAGCCTGGACATTTCTTGGTCGAAATATCCTGGAACTACATGGTGGCCAATTATGATATCTCCCTCATCCTTTGGAATCTGGTTCAAGACTATTTTAAATAGGGTAGTTTTACCAATCCCATTGGCCCCTATAAGTCCAACTTTTTCTCCCCTATATATGCTGAAGTTTATATCCCTTAATAATCTAAAATCTCCAAAGCTTTTGCCAAGGTTTTCTACCTTTAATACATCCCTGCCTGATTTAATCTTAGGCTCAAACCTGATCCTGGCCTTCATGGAATCAGTAGGTTTTGGCAGGACCTTCATCTTATCCAATAGCTTTTGCCTACTTTGAGCTAACCTATGGTATTTTTCTCCACCATAGGACTTAAACCTAGCAATGATTTCTTCCTGCCTTTTTATCTCCCTTTGTTGGTCTTCAAAATGCTTCTTGTATATTTCTAATTCCTTTTTACGCCTTACCATAAAATCTGTGTAATTAGTATTGTAAATCTTCATTTTTTGATTCTCAATGTGGAAAATGCGGTTTACTACATTATCTAGGAAATACCTATCGTGGGAGATAATCAAGGCAGCTCCCTTGTATTCCTTTAAAAACTTTTCTAGCCAACTTATGGCTTCTATATCTAGGTGGTTGGTAGGCTCGTCTAATAACAAGATATCTGGCTTTTCTAATAGGAGTTTAGCCAAGGATAACCTAGATTTTTGTCCACCACTTAGTATATTTACTTCCTTATCAAAATCATCTTCAGCAAAACCTAAGCCCTTTAGGACTCCTTTAATTTCCGATTTATATCCATAGCCATTTAAGGCGAGAAACTTCTCTGATAGATGGGCATATTCATTCATCAAGGTTTTTAGCCTTTGGGTTTCACCTTTTTGGCTTTCAATTGAGATTTCATCTTCTAAGTTTCTTAACTCCTTTTCCATATTTATTAAGGGAGTCAATACTTCTAAACATTCATCAAAAATAGTTTTGTTACTTTCAATCTTAGTATGCTGTTTCAAATAACCTATTTTAATATCTTTTTGTACATAGATATCTCCACTATCCAGTTCTACTTCTCCAGACAAGATATTAAAAAGGGTAGTTTTACCTGAACCATTAAGTCCAATGACTCCAATCTTATCTCCATTTTCTACAGTAAAGCTAATACCGTCTAAAATAGTATCTGTTATATATGTTTTTCTTATATTGCTACATGAAAGGACTAACATTTCTTTTCCCCCTAAATTATATTAACAATATTGTATCAAAAATCTATTAAAAGTACACTTTTTTGTTGAAGTCCCTACCCTAGTGTGGTATAATGTAAAAAATATAAAATGGGGGAGAAAAAATGGTTATTCATATTGACAAGAAGGCGGAGGAGTATATTAAATCCAATTCTCCAGATAACACAATTCAAGTAATAGCCAAGAGAATTGGAGGAGGTTGATGCCAAACTTTTCAACCGTCAGTAGAGATGGGAAAGCCAACTCATGTAGATTCCTTTAATCATTTCAAATCAGGAGATATAGATGTATATATTTTAAAGTGGCTAATTGTTAGAGATGATGAAATAAGGATTAGATTAAATAAAATACTTTGGTCAAAAACCTTATATGTAGATGGTATAAGCATTTAAAATACTCCTTACTTAAGGAGTATTTTAAGATTTAAGATTTAATTCCATTGCCATGGATGTTAGGATTGGATCAATTAAATTGAGAGTACATTTGCCTTCTTTATCGTAGTGATTACAGTTTACACAGTTTTCATATTTGTCTTCATAGGAACGAGCAGTTGAGGAAAATTCTTTTCTATAAGGGTCATATTTATCACAATATAAGGCTACTTTTCTAAGTTGTTCTATACTGGCTATAATAATCACTCCTTCCAGTCTTAGTTTGTCTAAAAGTCAATTTAATATACAAAAAAATTCTCAAAATATAGAAAAAAATTGACATGAAAGTATCATGATGTTATAATATACAGTAAAATAAAATGGGTGGTGTATGCGAAAGTGGAGAAAGACTATAGATTTGATAGAGAGAATAGAATTTCTATAACAGTCATCAGGAGGTTACCTAAGTATTATAGATATTTAGGAGATTTGATGGATAAGGGAATTAACAGGATTTCTTCTCAAGAATTAAGTAAATTGACTGGATTTACTGCTTCTCAAATTAGACAAGATTTGAACAACTTTGGTGGATTTGGCCAACAGGGATATGGATATAATGTTGAAGAACTCCATGGTGAATTAGGAAAAATCTTAGGTCTAGATACTATTTATAAGGCTGTTATAGCAGGTGCAGGAAATCTTGGTCAAGCGATTGCAAATTATAAGGGTTTTGAAGATGCGGGATTTAAGGTCTTATCCCTATTCGATAAAAATCCAAAGCTAATCGGTTTAAGGATTAGAGATATTGAAATTAGAGATGTGGACAATATGGTTGAATTCATCAAGGAAAATGACATAGACATTGGAATCATAACATCTCCAAGGGAAAGTGCCCAAGAGTTAGCAGACACCTTTGTTAAGGCTGGAGTAAAAGGTATCTGGAACTTTGCTCCAACAGACCTAGAAGTACCAGATCATATTGTCGTTGAAAATGTTCGTTTAAATGAAAGCTTATTTATACTTTCATATTTCCTAAAGGAGAAGCATGACGAATAACTGATTTTTTAGATTAAAAGCCTTACCTAAGAATCATACTAGTCAAACTAGTTTGACTAGTATGATTTTTTGTTTCTGGATATTTTTTTAACAATATTTGTGGAAAATTTAACAAATATAGACTATAATAATTATATAGGGAATACCAATTAATTGAGGAGGGGATATTAGATGAATTTCAATTTAAGCAAGGAGCAATTGATGGTAAGAAGCATCATGAGAGAATTCACTGAAAATGAGGTTAAACCCATTGCTGCTGAAATAGACAAAACAGAGAGATTTCCAAGGGAAACAGTAGAAAAAATGGCCAAGTATAATATGATGGGTATACCCTTTCCTGCAGAATATGGTGGTGCAGGTGGAGATGATTTAGCCTATGCAATAGCTGTCGAGGAATTGTCAAAGTCCTGCGCTACTACAGGAGTCATATTATCAGCCCATACTTCCTTAGGATGTTGGCCAATCTATAAATATGGAACGGAAGAACAAAAACAAAAATACCTAGTTCCGTTGGCCAAGGGAGAGTATTTAGGTGCATTTGGTTTAACAGAGCCTAATGCTGGTACGGACGCGGCAAGCCAACAGACTACTGCTGTACTAGATGGAGATAACTACATTTTAAACGGTACAAAAATATTTATTACTAATGGTGGAGAAGCTGATGTATATATTATATTCGCTATGACGGACAAGTCTAAGGGTACTAGGGGAATTTCAGCTTTTATTGTGGAGAAGGATTTTCCAGGATTTAGTATAGGAAAGATAGAAGAGAAAATGGGTATAAGAGCCTCTTCTACTGCTGAATTAATATTCCAAAACTGCATTGTTCCTAAGGAAAATTTACTGGGCAATGAAGGAGAAGGTTTTAAAATTGCCATGTCTACTTTAGACGGTGGAAGAATCGGAATTGCAGCCCAAGCTCTTGGAATTGCTGCTGGTGCCTTAGAAGAGACTATTAAATATGTGAAGGAAAGACAACAATTTGGTAGGCCATTATCAAAATTCCAAGGTTTGCAATGGATGATAGCAGATATGGCAACTGAAATAGATGCTGCTAGACTCTTAGTTTACAGGGCAGCCTTTAACAAATCCAATGGTTTACCTTATGGTAAAGAGGCAGCCATGGCAAAATTATATGCTTCAGAATGTGCCATGAATGTAACTACTAAGTGTGTACAATTATTCGGCGGATATGGATATACAAAGGATTATCCAATGGAAAGAATGATGAGAGACGCAAAGATAACTGAAATATATGAAGGAACATCTCAGGTTCAACAGATGGTAATAGCAGCTGCTTTATTAAAATAATGGTGAGGGGGAGAGATATGAATATTATTGTATGTATAAAACAAGTGCCTAATACTAATGAAGTTAGAATAGATCCAGTACGTGGAACCCTTATTCGTGATGGGGTACCAAGTATTATTAACCCAGATGATAGAAATGCTTTAGAAGAGGCTTTGAGGATAAAAGATAACTATGAAAATGTAAAAGTAACTGTTTTATCTATGGGCCCTCCTCAAGCGGATGCAGCCTTAAGAGAAGCCATAGCAATGGGAGCTGATGAGGCAATACTACTAACAGATAGGGCCTTTGCAGGTTCAGATACATGGGCAACATCTACTGCCTTAGCTGCTGGAATAAAACATATTGGAGATTATAACATTATATTCTGCGGTAGGCAGGCCATAGATGGAGATACTGCACAGGTAGGTCCTCAAATAGCAGAGCATTTAGGCTTACCACAGATAACCTATGTTGAAGAATTAAAAATCGAAGGAAATAAGGTAATAGCAAAAAGGGCCTTGGAAGACGGATATTTTGTAATAGAGTCTGAAATGCCTGTACTATTAACAGCTATAAAGGAATTAAATCAACCTAGATATCCTTCTATTAGGGGAGTATATGACGCTTACAAAGGGGATAAGGTTAAAGCCCTATCAGCTAAGGATATAAATGCGGATTTTGATAATGTTGGCTTAGATGGATCTCCAACCCAAGTAAATAGATCCTTTACACCACAGGGAAGAACAGGGCAGGGAGAATTATTCCAAGGTGATTGTAAGGAGTCAGTCAAAAAATTAGTAGTTAGATTAAGAGAAAAACATCTTGTTTAATATAATATTGGGATAAGGAGGAGAAATAAATGGCTGTAAAGGTTATAGAATTGAAATGTATTGGCTGTGGGAAATGCGTTAGAGTATGCCCCTTTGATGCTATAGAAATGAAGGATAAAAAGGCAATAATAACTGATAAATGTACTGCTTGTGGTCAATGTTTAGAAGCATGTCCAGTAGATGCTATCGAAAAGGAAGAGGAAAAGAGAAGGGCAGGCAGTGTTGATGTAAATGAATATAGGGGAGTTTGGGTATTTGCTGAACAAAGACAAGGCAACCTATTAAACGTAGCCATAGAACTACTTGGCGAAGGTAGAAAAATTGCTGATGCCTTAAATGTACCTCTATCTGCTGTTTTATTAGGTCATAATGTGGATGATATAGCTGAAAGACTAATAAAATATGGTGCAGATCAAGTCCTTTATGCAGATCATAAGCTATTAGATATATATACAACTGAAGCCTATACTAAAGTAATCTATGACTTAATAAAAGAGAGGAAACCTGAAATTATGCTCTTAGGCGCTACTAATCTAGGTAGAGACCTAGGACCTAGAATATCTGCAAGAGTCCACACAGGTCTGACAGCTGACTGTACAAAGTTAGATGTGGATTTGGAAAATAGGAGACTAATGCAAACCCGTCCTGCCTTTGGTGGAAACTTAATGGCAACTATTATTTGTCCAGACCATAGGCCACAAATGGCAACAGTAAGGCCTGGAGTTATGGAAAAGGCTAAATATGATGAGAATAGGAAAGGTGAGATAGTTAAGTTTAGCCCTGATCTTAAAGAAGAGGATATAAGGGCTAAGGTAGTTGAAGTAGTTAAGGCAGCAAAAGCTATAGTGGCATTAGAAGATGCTAAGATAATAGTTTCTGGCGGTAGGGGATTAGGTAATCCTGAAGGATTTAAGCTTATAAAAGAATTGGCAGACAAACTTGGAGGAGTAGTAGGAGCTTCCCGTGCTACAGTAGATGCTGGCTGGATTGAACAAAGCCACCAAGTAGGTCAAACTGGCAAAACCGTTAGGCCATCCCTTTATGTAGCCTGTGGTATATCAGGAGCCATTCAACATTTAGCTGGTATGCAAGAATCCAAGGTTATAGTAGCTATAAATAAGGACCCTGATGCCCCAATATTCAAGGTAGCTGATTTTGGCATTGTAGGAGATCTATACGAAGTTATACCTGAACTTATCGAAGCTTTAGATGATGTAGACGATATAGTAGAAAGGTTTAAAGCTGTAAGTCAAGGAGCTTAATATATTTTTAAGAATTAGCGGTCTTTTGACCGCTAATTATGAATTTTTCAAAGTTTCTGAAAGGTTTACAAAGAAATCCCCTTGTGTTATAATTTCATTAAAATGATAAATAAATGGCAATATCTTTGCCAATTATTATGGGGAGGTTTTGTACAATGTCAAAAGAAAATTTAAATCCATTGGAAAGTGCTCAGAAACAAGTTAAAAAAGCTTGTGATGCACTAAACCTTGGAAATGATGTGTATGAACTATTAAAAGAACCACAAAGAATCATTGAAATTTCAATCCCAGTGAAGATGGATGACGGGACTTTAAAGGTATTTAAAGGCTATAGGTCAGCTCACAATACTGCTATAGGACCTGGTAAAGGCGGAATTAGATTCCATCCAGGAGTAAATGCAGACGAAGTAAAGGCTCTATCTATTTGGATGACTTTTAAATGTGGTGTTATGGGTGTACCTTATGGTGGAGCAAAGGGTGGAGTTACAGTTGACCCACTTCAACTATCACAAGGTGAATTAGAAAGACTATCTAGAGGTTATATCCAAGGCCTTCACAAGTACTTAGGAGAAAAAATAGACATACCAGCACCAGACGTTGGAACAAACGGACAGGTTATGGCTTGGATGGTTGACGAATATATAAAATTAACTGGCCATGATGCATTGGGAGTTATTACTGGTAAACCAGTTGCATGGGGCGGCTCAGAAGGAAGAAACGAAGCTACAGGCTTTGGAGTTTCCGTTATAGCTAGGGAAGCTGCTAGAGAACTAGGTATAGACATAACTAAATCAAAAGTTGCTATTCAAGGATTTGGTAATGTTGGTAGATATACAGTTAAGAACGTTCAAAAACAAGGTGCTAAGATCGTTGCAATAGCTGAATGGGCACCATCAGTTGGAACTTATGCATTATATAATGAAGATGGTTTAGATTTCAATGACATGTTAGAATACTTTAATGAAAACAGAAATCTAGTAAATTATCCAAAGGCTGAAATGATTAGCTTAGATGATTTCTGGAAACTTGATGTTGATATATTAATCCCTGCTGCATTAGAAAATGCTATTACTGAAGATGTAGCTAAAGTAGTTAAGGCTAAACTAATCTGTGAAGCAGCTAACGGACCTATTACTCCAGGAGCAGATGAGGTACTAAAAGAAAGAGGAATAACTGTTACACCAGACATCTTAACAAATGCAGGTGGAGTTACAGTTTCATACTTTGAATGGGTACAAAACCTATATGGCTACTACTGGTCAGAAAAAGAAGTAGAAGAAAAACAAGAAGTTGAAATGGTTAAGGCATTTAATGCTATTTGGGAATTAAAGAATGAATACAATGTAACAGTAAGAGAAGCTGCTTACATGCTATCAGTTAAGAAGGTAGCTGAAGTAATGAAATTAAGAGGATGGTATTAATATAAAAAACTGGCGAAAGCCAGTTTTTTTATTACCCTTCTTGACAGAAAAAATTATATTCTTTATAATAAATTAGTGACCGACTAGTCGGTCGGACTAGTTGGTTGCCAATTTATTATAGAAATAGGAGGGTAATATGTTATCGAGACTTAGTGTTAAGAAACCATATACAGTAGTTGTAGCAGTGATTTTAGTATTAATCCTAGGAAGTATATCCTTTATAAATTTACAAACAGATTTACTTCCCAGCATAGAATTGCCTTACTTAGTTATTATGACCACTTACCCTGGAGCCAGTCCAGAGGAAGTAGAGATGGTAGTAACTAGGCCTATTGAACAAGTAGTGGCCACAGCAAGTAATATAAAAAACATCAATTCAATATCTAGTGAAAACACCTCCATAGTTATATTAGAGTTCAATAATGATGTGAATATGGACTCGAGTATAATTGAGATTAACGGGAGTCTTGATTTAATAAAGAGTGCGTGGAATGACTCCGTTGGTACACCAATGATAATCAGATTAAATCCTGATATGCTGCCTATAGGAATCTTTTCAGTAGATATGGAGGATATGGATGTAGTAGAAATATCTGACTTTGTAGATTCAAGAATAATACCAGAACTGGAAAGTATAGAGGGAGTGGCTTCTGTTTCAGGAGTTGGATTAATTGAAGAGAATGTAGAAGTTTTTATTAATCCAGACAAAATAGATGACCTAAATAGAAGAATTTTAGATAAGGTAGATTCAAAATTAGCAGAAGCCGAAGCAGAGTTAAAGAAAGCCAAAAATGAAATAGAAGATGGAAAAGAAAGATTAAATACGGAAGAAAGGACACAAAGGGAAAGGCTTGAAGAAGGGGAAAAAGCATTAAATCTAGCTAAAGACCAAATTGCTCAGGGAGAAGCTGGTATCAATGCTGGTATACTGGAGTTAAATAAAAATATTGGAGAGGTCCAAGACCTGTTAAATGAACTCAATGAAAAGGAAGAAGAACTAAAGGCCAGTGAAAACCTTTTATTAGAACAGGGAGACCAGCTATCTCAGGAGGATAGAATAAAACTATTGGCTATCCAAGAGAGTCTAAAACAGCTATCTCAAAGCAAAATAGAAGCAGAAATGGGACTTAAGACCTTACAAGCTAAATTGGAAGAATTAGAGCTCCAAAAAGCTTCACTTGAAGAAAAGAAGCTAGAGTTAAGTTTACAAGAGAAGCAAATAGTAGAAGGAAAATCTATCTTAGAAGCAGAAATGAATAAGGCCAGGGCTCAACTTGTTGAGGGAGAAAAGGTCCTAAATGAAAAATTAGATGAGTTTGAAGAGGCCAGGGAAGAAGCCTTTAAGAAAGCATCCTTAGAAGGTGTTATTACAAGTAAAATGATTTCAGGCATGCTTGCAGCACAGAACTTTTCCATGCCTGCAGGCTATGTATCAGAAGAAGGTATAGACTATTTAGTCAAAGTTGGAGATAAAATAAAGGACATAGATGAGATTAAAAACCTGCTACTTTTCGATACAGGAGAAGAAGGAATAGGAAAGATCTATTTAAAAGATGTGGCTGATATCGATTATAAGGATAATTCTGAGGAAGTTTATGCAAAGATCAATGGAAATAACGGAGTAATACTGACTTTCCAAAAACAAAGCAATTATTCTACAACAGAAGTATCAAAGAACATTGAAAAGAAGATGGAGGAATTAAGGGTTAAATATGAAGGACTAAACTTTACAACCCTAATGGACCAGGGCATATATATTGGTATAGTTATAGATTCAGTCCTAGACAATCTAGTATATGGTGGAATACTGGCAATCCTTATACTTATAGTGTTTTTAAGGGATATAAAACCTACCTTTGTCATTGCCCTATCTATACCTATAAGCTTAATATTTGCCATTGCCATGATGTATTTCACAGGAGTTACCCTAAACCTTATATCCTTGGCGGGCTTGGCACTAGGTGTTGGAATGCTGGTAGATAACTCCATAGTAGTTATTGAAAATATTTATAGATTAAGAAATGAAGGCATGTCTCCTATTAAGGCAGCCATAGAAGGAGCCAAGGAAGTAGGTGGAGCTATTATGGCATCTACACTGACTACAGTATGTGTATTCCTGCCTATAGTGTTTACAAAGGGAATCTCAAGGCAACTCTTTGTAGATATGGGTCTAACAATAGCCTATTCCTTACTAGCAAGTCTTATAGTAGCTTTATCCTTAGTGCCTTCCATGGCATCAACAATACTAAAGAATACTAAGGAAAAGGAAGATAGGTTATTTGATAAGTTCTTAGGCTTTTATGAAAAAATACTTAGATGGTCCCTATCCCATAGAGCCATCGTTATAGTAGGAGTAACCCTATTATTAGGCCTTAGTGGATACTTAGCAGTATCCATGGGAACAGCCTTTATTCCAGAAATGGAAACTCCACAAATGTCATTAACCTTAGAAATGCCAAAGGAAAGTTCATTTAAAGATACTGTAGAAATGTCTGACCTTGTAATAGATAGGATTATAGATATAGAAGATGTAGAAACTATTGGTGCCTTCCATGGTCAAGGAATGGTAAGTTTTGGACAACAAGGTAATAGTACTGGCAATACTATGTCCATGTATATTATTCTCAATGAGAATAAGAAAATGACCAACTTGGAAATAGAAAAAGAGATACTAGAAAGAACCAAGGACTTAGACTGTAAGATAAGTGTAAATACTTCTAATATGGATATGAGTGCCTTAGGAGGCTCTGGTATAGAGGTCCTAGTTAAAGGTAGAGACCTGGATGGTTTAAGAGATGTAGGATATGAAATAGGAGCAATCTTAGAGTCAGTAGAAGGAACTAAAGATATTAGGGTTGGAGAAGGTGACAGTTTAGAGGAAATAAGGATTACTGTAGATAAGGAAAAGGCCATGGAGAAAGGCCTAACAGTTGCACAAGTATTTAGCGAGGTCAACTCTTTGTTAGCCAAGAGTAAATCTGCAACTACTTTGACAGTTTCAAATAAGGATTATCCAGTAATAGTTGTAGATGGAGAAAGTAAAAACTTAACTACTGAGGATATAAAGGACTTAAGTATTAAGGTAAACAGAGATGGAGAAGAATCAGAAGTAAAAATAGGGGATATTGCAAAGGTTACTGAAGAAGTCGGACCTACATCTATTAGGAGAAAGGACCAGGAAAGATATATATCTGTAAGGGCTAGTATAGATAAGGACTATAATATAGGACTAGTGAGCCGTGACTTTGAGGATAAACTAGAGGAATATAAGCTGCTAGCAGGCTATTCCATTGAGCTAGCAGGTGAAAATGAAATAATCAAAGAATCCATGAGGGATTTAATCTATATGATCCTACTGGCCATAGCCTTTATATATTTAATCATGGTGGCTCAATTCCAATCCCTACTATCGCCATTTATAGTTATGTTCACTATCCCATTGGCCTTTACAGGAGGACTATTGGCATTAGTAATTACAGGACATGAAATTAGCTTGATTGCTATGCTAGGGTTCTTAGTCTTATCTGGAGTAGTAGTAAATAATGGTATAGTATTTGTGGATTATACTAACCAATTGAGAGAAAGGGATATAGAAACAAGAGAGGCCCTAGTATTAGCTGGCAAGACTAGGATGAGGCCAATTCTTATGACTGCCATAACTACTATTTTAGGTTTATCAACCTTGTCCTTAGGGGTAGGAGTAGGTGCAGAGATGGTTCAACCTTTAGCCATTACAGCCATCGGTGGTTTGACTTATGCTACAATACTTACCTTAGTTGTAGTCCCAGTAATGTATAGCTTATTTCACAAGAAGAAAATAAGGAATTTCTCCCTAGAAGGAGATGAGTAATATGATAAATAATGATTATTCAGAAAAGGAAATAGCAATCTATAATGGCTTGATATCTCTGATGAAGGAGGGGGCCAACCCCTACTCCATCAAGGTATCAGATATAGCTGAAGCTGCTAATATCGGAAAGGGAACTATTTATGACTATTTTGATACCAAGGAAGAAGTCATATCTAAGGCTATTATTTTCAATATGACTAATGAAATAAAGAACGCCTTTAACAGGGTTAAGAGCAAAGACAACTTTAAGGACAGATTTTATGAGATCCTGAATATTATAGAAGAAAACCTAGGGAACAAGCTTTCAACTATCAATATTTTATTGTCAGCAGGTGGCATTGAAAAGTTTTATGAGTATTTATTAGATACTAAATACAATATAAAGCGCTTCATTGTTTTGATTAACTGGGAGATAAGTGAGTTTTTACAGATGGGAATTGAAGAAGGGGTAATAAATACAAAAGAGAATAGTTTTTATCAAATAATGGCTGTTCATGGTGTGATTTCATTCTTTTCCCACTATATTAACCAAAGAGAATTATATTCAGACATAGAAGTTAAGGCAGCAAAGGATACAGCATACAAAATGCTTTTAAAGGCTTTAAATTAAAAAACTGGCTAAGGCCAGTTTTTTTTATTAGAATAAGGGTAAACTATTCATTGTATTTAAGATTATAATGAAGAAGGAGAATAATATGAAGTATCATATAATCGAAGAAAATAATAAGATAATATTGAAGGATATGAAAAATTTCAACCCTAAGCATATCTTTGAATGTGGCCAAGCCTTTAGATGGACTCTTGAGGATGATTCATCTTACACCACCATTGCCTATGGCAGGGTCCTCAATGTAAAAAGACAAGGGGAGGATATAGTTCTATCTGGTACAGATCTAGATGATTTCAATAATATCTGGTATGAATATTTTGACTTAGGCAGGGATTATGATGAAATAAAAAGGGAATTATCTAAGGATGAAGTGTTAAGAGAGGCCATTAAGTTTGGTGAAGGTATCAGGGTATTAAATCAAGAACCCTTTGAGACTTTAATATCCTTTATAATATCGGCTAATAATCAAATTCCTAGGATAAAAAGATCTATTGAGCTAATAGCCAAACATTATGGAGAGGAAATTGAAGGAACAGACTATTATAGCTTCCCAAGTGCAGATAAATTGGCTACAGCTAAACCAGAAGATTTAAAGGAAATATGTAGGGTCGGCTTTAGGGCAGAGAGGATAGTAGAGACTTCAAAGATTATAGCCAAGGGAGACCTAGACTTAAATGAGATATACAACTTATCCAGGGAAGAAGGTAAAAACCTCTTAATGACCTTGCCTGGAGTAGGGCCTAAGGTTTCCGATTGTATCCTACTATTTGCCTTTAAGAAGGCAGATGCTTTTCCTGTAGACGTATGGGTCAAGAGGGTAATGGAACATTTTTATTTAAAGGAAGAAACCAATGTAAAACTAATAGGTCAGTATGGGGCAAAGCTCTTTGGCCATCTTGCAGGTTTTGCACAGCAATATCTATTCTATTATGCTAGGGAACTAGGGATAGGAAAATAAGTTTTACGGGAAAATACTTCATTGCTGCTTATGGCAGCGGTGGAGTATTTTATTTTGTAACTTATTTGTAGAAACTTTCCAAAGATCCTTCGCTGGCCCACAGGGTGACAACTTATGTCAATTCACAATTCAAAATTCATAATTCACAATTACCTTGGCTATACTTCTTCAAATTCGGAATGGAGAGGTGGTTTAAAATCTATTCTAAGTAAGCTAAAATCTTTCGATAACG
>Ga0209537_1001306_pt1 | contig 28503 bp, 20 predicted proteins | sample BioPla4DNA1_FD_187698 | JGI IMG/M metagenome (GOLD analysis project Ga0209537, IMG submission 187698) | Biogas fermentation microbial communities from Germany - Plant 4 DNA1 (SPAdes) (version 2) | ecosystem: Engineered > Bioreactor > Anaerobic > Digestate | place: Bielefeld, North...
ATAATATCTTTGATATACCATGGCTTTTCTAAATTTAATGCCAAACTAAATATCTCTTTTGAATTCATATCTTTTTTTTATCCAAATTTACTATTTTTTATTTACCCACTCAAAACGTTATAGAACCATTTTACATATATACGTTTAATTAATAAAAGGAATAAATTACGACCAATTAATTATTTTATGCCATATACTATGTGATCCGACACTTAAAACATTAAAATCACTTTATGAGTGCTATTTTAAATGTTATGTTGATTTTCTAATTTGAGATTTGGAAATATTAATTATAAAATCTATTCCAATAGATTCTATCTGAACAATAACTCGATTATTACCATCTATTTGTATTAGATCACCTATAAGCCCTTTAAATGGACCATAAACTATTTCGATGAGTTCGCCTTTTTTAAATTTTAAATTAGTATTTTTTTCTATTAGATCATTAGACCAATCATTAGCAATGATTTCTAAATTTTTTATCTCTTGATCTCTAACAATACCTGGCTTACCAAATTCTTTTAAAACGCCTCTAACCAAGGGATAATCATAAATTTTATATAATTCTTTAGTATTTGTTTTTATAAAAACCATGCAATTAATGAGCGGTAGCTGAAGTTTTTTCTTTCTATCACTCCATTGCCGTACAGTACTATACATTGGTAGACAAACTTCATATCCATCATTTTGCAATTGTTGATAAAGTTTTTTTTCGCATCGATATTTAGTTTTTAATACAAACCAATGTCGTTGACTATCCATAAAAAAATTTTTTTGTAAAATTAATAAACTTATCATATATTTTTTTAATAATTATTTGAGTAAGGCGTTTAGTTAATAACCGAAATATATTTCGGACAATTGATTTTCTAATAAAATTATTTTTAAATATAACATGCTTTTTTATTTTATAAAAAATTATTAATATTAGTTTATTAATTATAGGGTAGTTAAATATCAACCACAAAGTTCTCAAAGAAGGCACAAAGAACACAGAAAAGTATGGAATTAAAAGGGCTACAAATGGGACTTTGTGATAAAAAAAATAGCCTAAATAATTAAAAAATTGTTATTTTTTTGTAACAATCTAAAATTTGATTGCCCAAATTATAACCTGAGATATGTTGGATGTGGAGAATTGGGAACTTGAAAACTAATCAAACTAATTAATTTGAAAAACTAATATATGTTTCAATTAACATATGTTATATTTACTAACTCTTTATACCGATACCATGCCCACCTGTCCGAGGATGCGAGGTTGAGCATTCGCCCAGTATTGCTTACAGTCTTGCCTGTGAGGTATTTACCCATCACTACATACCACATAATGTAGTTTTGCAGGTATTTGGTAGCTACGCCCCTAAATTTGAAATATATCCAATTAGTGAATTCACTAGCCTTTTTCTTGACGGTACTTAGGCTATATATGCCTCGCTTTTGTCTATGGTTAGTTACTACTTCTTTATGCTTGATTACATTCCTTCTAACCTTTTTGAATGCTTTTTTATTACTGCTACACATGACACCATCCTTTGGCATTTTAGCCTTCAGAAATTGCTCTATTTGTTCTGAACTTAGCTTTTTGCCTTCAAATTTTTTGAATAATAAATTGCCAGCTCTGTCTGTAGCAGCCAATACGGCTACTTTCTTTGGCTTTTGCTTCCTAGCTCGCTTCAGCTCTTCGGCATTTTTGTATATTCTGCCTTTTTCGGAATAATCCATCAATAGTTCGTCCATCTCTACTACACCGAAAAAATTGATATTATCTTCGAAACTTTGTAGAGCTGCCAATATTTTGTGTCGCCAAGCGAAGCTTGTTGGTAAGCTGATACCAACCTCTTTAGCACAAGCTCTGAGACTTTTGCCTGCTACCATACATCTGATGTAATCGAGCATTTTTTCTTTCTTTTGTAACCTGTAGACAAAAGTACCGGTGGTAACTCTAAACTGTCTGCCACAGTCTTTGCAGCGATAGTTTTGCATCCCATTTTGTAAGCCATTTTTAATGATGTGATTGCTACGACAGTCTGGACAGAGTGGTGGGGCACTGAGTATTTTCAGACCTTGATAATCGACTACATCAGCTTCTAATTTTTTCATTAGAGAATAAAGGTTGTCTAAGAATTCTTTATTCTCTTCCTTACTCATAGCAAGGTATTTACTGGTATTCTCTACGATTTTTTTCATAGCCTAAAATTTTTGCAAAAATATAAAAATTATTTAACATATAAACTTGAAAAACTTAAACATTTATTGGTTTTTTTATTATAGAACAGTTAAATATTAACCACAAAGTTCTCAAAGAATGCACAAAGACCACAGAGAAGGATGAAATTAAAAAGACTATAAATGGCACTTTGTGGACTTTGTGTAATAACTTGGTGTTCTTTGTGGTAAAATAAACAACCCAAATAATTAAAGATAGTTATTTTTTTGTAACAATATAAAATTTTATTACCCACAATAAACGTTATAAAACCTTTTTAAATATAACATGCTTTTTTATTTTATAAAAAATTATTAATATTGTAATAATTTAATTGTGGGATATGAAATATGGTGTTACCTGGTGGGGTAAGCGATGGTTAAATTCATTAAATAGGATAGATTATAGTAATCGTCTAGAACGTGGGCTCTCTTATGCTGATAATGGTTTTGTAGTTTATATCTCTACTGTAGCAAATAAAATTATTGCCAAAGTACAGGGCACAAGAGATACTCCTTATAACGTATCTATCGAAATACCTGAATTTTCTGATGAGCAAAAAATTTTATTAATAAATATTATTAAACATAACCCACAAATTTTGTCTAAACTTTTAAATAATGAAATTAGTCCAGAGTTAGAAACTTTAGCACTAAATAATGGAATTAAAATTTTCCCTACTTCATGGAAAGATTTTAAAATGCGTTGTAGCTGTCCCGATTGGGTGGTGCCATGCAAACATATTGCAGCAGTTCTTTACCTTTTTGCTAATGAAATAGACAAAAATCCATTTATTTTATTCAATTTACACGGTTTAGACCTTTTAAAAGAATTTCATAACGAAGGTATTAACATTCAAAATACTGGAATAGCTAGCTTTGAAGATTTATTTACTAAATCATTAAATAAAGTTAACATTAGTGATGATATGGCTAGACTTTATAATATAGATCTATCTGAACTAAGTAGTGATAGATATTCTCCATTTTCGCTATTATCTCCGTCACCAGTATTTTATTATAAAGATTTCAAAGAATTATTCATAGTAACAGCGATAAAACTATCAAAGTATGTTGAGAAAAAATTTATTAATAATAATAAAATAAAAAATTTCAATATCTTACCTTTAGCCATAGATAGTGATATAAATTTCCTTTTAGACTATAAAACACTAAAAACATCTATTGAGTTAGTTTATAGTAATCATAAAACCTTAATAAGTGTAGATGATTTTATAGATTATTTACAATTTATACAATATAAACATTTATCCTTACTAAATGACTCATGGTTACTAATTTATAAAATTTATCTTTTTTCATTGCAATTAGTAATTAAGAAACTTTATTTGCCTAGGATACTAAAATATAGTAATGATATTTATGTATTACAATACATACCAGCAAGTATAGAGGACTCTGTAAAAAATATTTTTGATGAAATAAGTCAATATTTGAGTTTAGATATTATAAAAAAACAAAACAATTATAAAAAAGAATATTTAAAAGATCAAAGTCAAGAGTTAAATTTTCTCTGTTCTATATTTATAAATTATTTTTTTGAAAAAGCTTACAATGATAATCAATTTTCACCAGAATGGGACAATAAGGAATTATATTATGGTATTAGAGAACTTTTTATTAATGGTGTATCAGATAATTTCGATGTCTTCACTACAAAAGAAATACCGCAGAGTATACATCAGTGGCTTAGCATTTTTGATATACATACTCGTAGATTTGTCCCATTATTGAAAATAGATCGTCCAGAGCGAGAGTCTGAGGTAGGTTTTAGATTGTCTATTCTGATCTCTGATACTATAAATGAAGATTCGATGTATATCGAGCTAAGGGATATTATAGAAAACGAAAAATATGATAGTATAAGATTAGAAATCCTTAAGGATCTCAGCATAGTAGCTAATTATATTCCACAAATCAATGATTTATTATCAGATACTAACAAAACCATTGTGTGGTTGCCATTTGAGGAATTTCCTGATATATTAAATAATATCATACCAATAATTAAGATGCTCGGTGTGAAAGTATTATTACCAAAAGAGTTGAAAGAACTTGTGCATCCATATTTATTACTACAAATAAATAATATACCAGAGTTAAGGGGTGGAGAATTATTAACTATTGATGCTTTGACAAATTATAAATGGCAAGTATGTATCGGAGATGAACAGATAGATGCAGAAGAATTTTTTGAACTTGTAAAAAATCTCAATGGTTTTGTAAAACTAAAAGATAGATATATCTTTTTGAATGAATCTGATATAAATTCTTTAAGAAAAAATTTCGAAGAGCTTCTGAAATATGGCGGTATTTTGGGACCACTAGCGGCAGTAGATGGAGAGTATTTAGGTAATGAAATACAAATAGCCCCAGAGATTAAGGATCAATTAAAGGATTTACTTAAGGTAAAAGAAATACCAATTCCACAAGCTCTAAATGCTACTTTGAGACCATATCAAGTAAGAGGTTACGAATGGTTAGTTAGAAATTCAAAATTAGGACTAGGTAGCTTAATAGCTGATGATATGGGTTTGGGAAAAACTATACAAGTGATCACATTACTTTTGCATTATCAAGAAAAAGAATTATTACAGCAAGCTTTAGTAGTAGTACCAACATCATTAATATCTAATTGGGAGCAAGAACTTTCTAAATTTGCACCTACTCTAAAATATTATTCATATTATGGTAATAAAAGAAAAAAGGATTTTGATAATTATGATGTTATTATTACTTCTTATGGGATAATTCGTAATGATTTAGAGGCTTTTTATGATAAAAAATGGCAATTTTTAATCATAGATGAAGCGCAAAATATTAAAACTGTATCATCTAAACAAACAAAAGATATTAAAAAATTGCAAGCTGACATACGTATAGCTATGACTGGTACACCAGTAGAAAACCGTTTAACAGAATATTGGAGCATTTTTGACTTCATTAATACTGGATATTTAGGATCATATTATGAATTTAAAGAAAAATATGTGAAACCGATACATTATAATCACGATAAAGATTGTATTGAAAGGTTTAGACGTATCACCTCTCCATTTATTTTAAGGAGGTTAAAGACTGATAAAACTATAATTTCTGATTTACCGGAGAAAATAGAAAATAATTATTATACTAATTTAACAAAGACACAAGCAGCTCTCTATCAAAGTGTTGTAAATGTTACTATGGAAAAACTAAATGCTATGCCTTTTGATGATAATGATCGTGCAGTGTTCGTTCTAAAACTAATTCTAGACCTTAAACAAATATCTAATCATCCTTATCAATTTTTAAAACAAGGTTCTAAACATTATTCTAAATCAGGTAAAGCGTTGCTTTTGCTAAATTTAGTAGAAAATATTGTAGATTATGGCGAAAAAGTTTTGATATTTACTCAATTTAAAGAAATGGGGCAATTGTTAGTAGAATTTATCAAAGATAGAATTGGTCAAGAGCCATTATTTTTACATGGTAGCTGTACACGTAAGCAACGTGATGATATGATTTGGAAATTTCAAAATAGTTTTCCTCAAGTGTTTATCTTATCTATCAAAGCAGGCGGAAAGGGACTTAATCTCACTGCAGCTAATCATGTGATACACTATGATCTATGGTGGAATCCAGCAGTAGAAGCCCAAGCTACTGACAGGGCTTTTAGAATTGGACAAAAAAAGAATGTAATGGTATATAGACTAATAAATAGGGGTACTATAGAAGAAAAAATAGATAAATTGCTAAAAGAAAAGAAAGAATTAGCAGCGTTAACAGTAAATACAGGTGAGAATTGGATAGGAAATCTAAACAATGATGAGCTAAAAGAATTGTTGAGATTAGAAAATTAATGATTGTGAGTAAGTTTAGTAGTAAAATAAAACGTTTATATTTAACTTATTATTAGTTAATTTGTAGCCAGCAGTTATTTAATTAAAAAAAACTCTTTATACCATTTGATAAATTCTCTAATGCCATCCTCTACATTAGTAGTAGGCTTATAACCAAAATCTCTCACAAGATCTGATACATCTGCTTCGGTATGAGGCACATCACCAGGTTGTAATGGAAGAAATTCTTTTTTAGCTTTCAAGCCTAAGTTTTTTTCTATTGCCTCTATGTAATCCATTAATTTTACAGGATTAGCATTACCGATATTATAAACTTTATACGGAGCTATATTACTAGATGAAGGGTCAGGATCATGAATAGAGATGGGTTTAGCAGGTTTATCTATTACTCTGATTACACCTTCTATTATATCATCTATATAAGTAAAGTCTCGAGTCATATTACCATAATTAAAAACTTTAATAGGTTTGCCTTCTAAAATTGCTTGAGTGAATAAAAACAATGCCATATCTGGTCTGCCCCACGGCCCATAAACTGTGAAAAATCTCAAACCAGTGGTAGGAATATTATATAGATGACTGTAAACGTGTGCCATTAGTTCATTAGTTTTTTTAGTAGCAGCATATAAACTGATAGGATGGTCCACATTATCGGTAGTGCATAGCGGCATCTTAGTATTGCCACCATATACACTTGATGAGCTCGCATATACTAAATGTTTGATATTATTATTTCGTGCACCTTCTAGTATATTAATAAATCCAACTATATTACTATCTATGTATGCATAAGGATTTTGTAAGCTATAACGTACTCCGGCTTGTGCTGCCAGATGGCAAATATTATCGAAATGTTCGGTAGTAAAAAGTCTAAGCAAAGATTCTCTATCTTCTAGATTCATTCTTATAAAAGTATAATTAGGATATTTCTTACTTTGAATTTTTAAATGCCACTCTGTAGCTCTGCTATCTATACCTGTCTCTAAAAGCCTAGCATATTTTAGATTTACATTGTAATAATCATTAATGTTATCAATGCCGATAACAGTGTCGCCTCGCTCTAATAATTTTTTAGCAAGGTGAAAACCGATAAATCCTGCTGTACCAGTGATGAGTATCTTCATCTGTATATAATTTAATGTTTAATAATTAATGTAAAGTTTAAAAAAATATATTCATTCATAATGGTTATGATTTTTTTAACTTATATATATCTCATAATTAAATCATAATTAATCAACTTATAACTAAAAATTATCTTAGAATTTCATTTTTTTTTGAATAGCTAAATTACAATTTTTTTTAAAACCATTAATTCGCCTTGAAATATTATTAACTAAGTATAAAGAAATTATCATATTGATTAAAATAAATCAATTTTGAGAATGTGAAATATAAAATAATTAATCTATTCGATAAATTTTTTAGTTGTGATGTGATTTATGCACTATTTTAGTTCAACTAAATTAGTGCATAGTGGAATCGAAAAGGGTCTAGAAACAAATCGTTGTTTTACTTGAAGTAGTTTATCTATACTTTGTATTTACCAGCCGCCAATACTCATCCCACGCCCATCTGTCCGAGGATGCGAGGTTTAAAAGCCGACCAATGTCAGATTCTATCTCACTTGTTAAGTATTTATGTGTGATTACAAACCACATTAAATAGCTCTGCAAGTATTTAGTAGCCACTCCTCTAAATCGTTGCAACCAAACCTTGAAATCATTTATGTGCTTATCGACTACCTGTACACTGTATATACCGCGTCTAATTATTTAATTATGCTATAAACTACTTCAAGTAAAACAGAAGATATTTTTAAGTAGCTCCGTTCACAAATCGCCTTTATGAAGCGTAATCTTTACAAAGCTAAATTTCCTGGATCTATTTATTTAAATTGGAATAGAGATTATAGAAAAAGTTCTATAACGTTTTGTATAGGTAAAAATTAAAAAAGAGTGATTTTATAAAAAATTTGTTAATATTGGTTTATTTGTTATAGGATAATCAAATATTAACCACAAAGTTCTCAAAGAATGCACAAAGAACGCAGAGAAGAAATGAATTAGAAGGGTTACAAATGGCACTTTGTGGACTTTGTGTAATAACTTGGTGCCCTTTGTGGTAAAAAAATTAACCTAAATAATAAAAAAATAGTTATTATTTTGTAATAATCTAAAATTTTATTACAAAATAAACGTTATAGAACCAAAAAAATTATTATAATTGTAAAGGAATCGAAAGGTGTCCAGAAACAAATCATTGTTTTACTTGAAGTAGTTTATCTATACTTTGTGTTTACTAGCCGCCAATACTCATCCCACGCCCATCTGTCCGAGGATGCGAGATTTAAAAGCCGACCAATGTCAGATTCTATCTCACTTGTTAAGTATTTATGTGTGATTACAAACCACATCAGATAGCTCTGTAAGTATTTGGTAGCCACTCCTCTAAATCGTCGCAACCAAACCTTGAAATCATTTACATGCTTATCGACTACCTGTACACTGTATACACCACGTCTAATCTGTGTTTTGTTTACAACAACTTTTTTACTTTTGGTCCCCTTCACAGCTTTTTTGAATTCCTTCTTTTGCTTCACACATATTAAGTTGCTATCTGTCACTCTATGCGATAGCTCTTCTCTTATCTGACGATTGGTTACTTTTTTGCGTCCTACGTGTTTGAAAAGTAAATTGCCTTCTCTGTCTGTCATTACCAGCACAGCTACTTTGGGATGTTTCTTTTTCTTTGCTTTTTCGTATTCTTTTCGGCTTCTGTATTTGCGACCTTTTTCTGAATACTTCATTAGTAGCTCATCAGCCTCTACAACGCCTGAGAAGCTGATACCACCTTGTAATGATTTGATCGCTGCTAGTATCTTGTGTCGCCAATTGAAACTTGTTCTCAGACTTATGCCTACTTCCGATGCGCAAGCTCTTAGACTTTTGCCTTCTAGCATACATTTTAGGTAATCGAGCATTTTATCAGCTTTTCTCATGCGATATACGAAGGTTCTAGCTGTTTCGCGGTATTGTCGGCCACAATCTTTGCATTTGTACACTTGTTTGCCATCACGCACTCCTGCTTTTATCACATTTTCGCTTTTGCATCGAGGGCAGATGGGGGCTGTGCTTTGTATTTTTAGCTTCTGATAATCTACGGCTGTGTAGTTGTTTTCTAATAAAAATTGATATAGATTATCTAGGAATCTACGTTTCTGCTCTTTGGGTAGAGCTTGATAATCTAATAAATTAAAATTATCCATAATTATTTTTTTGTAAAATTAAATAAAAATTATTTGATGGTAGTATAAACTACGTAAAGTAAAACAAAAAATATTATTTCTCCAACCCTCATACAAAGCCTAATATTTTCAAAAAAATTAATTTTTAGTATTAGCTAATTATTGTATTAATCCTTTATCTCTAAAACTAAAAAAATCTTTTTTGGTTACGATTATATGATCTATTACTTCGATACCTAGTATATTACCTGCCTCAACTAGTTTTTGAGTAATTTTAATATCATCTTCAGATGGTTGATAATCGCCAGAAGGATGGTTATGAGCCAAAATTATTTGTGCAGCTAAATTTTTAACAGCTGGTTCGAAAACCTCTCGAGGATGAACAAGACTAGCATTTAATGTACCTATAGATATGATTTCATGTATAATTTCTTGATTTTTGGTATCAAGATAAAAAATTACGAAATGCTCTTTTTTACTTTCTCTAATATCTTTTAGCGATTCCCATACTTGTTTTGGAGAGAGAAAAATTCTAGTTTGTTTATCTTTTAAAAATCTTTTTCCCAATTCAAAGCAAGCAATTATTTCACATGCTTTAGCAGGTCCAATCCCATGATAATCTTTCAATTCGTCGAAAGTAGTATAAGGCAATTTATCTTTGGGGAATTTTTTTAATATATTAGTAGCTAAATCTATTACATTTTCGTCTTTAGTTCCAGACCTCAGTATAATAGCTAAAAGTTCTTCATCTGAGAGTTTATCAGGACCATATTTCATTAATTTTTCTCTAGGTCTTTCTATTTTTGGTAGTTCCTTTATAGTAATTTTACTTTTTTTAGGCATATAAAATCAATATATTGGCAAATATAATAAAATAATATTCATTTAAACCAAAAAAAGTCTCAATCAATAAATTATTAATTTGAAAAATTCATTACCATTAATCTTAATAATATAAAAACCAGGTTGATTTATATTAAAACTATGATCTTTACTTTTTGTAATAAATTTACCATTAACGTCATAGAGTTCCCAATAATCTATAAAAGGAGCATCTATATATATGGTAGAGTTAGTATAAGCTGGATTAGGATAAATATTGATTTTAGGTTTATTATTTAAATGTTCGGGTACATATATATAAGGATAAGGGCTATTACCTACTATAGGTCTAATCATCAATGCACCAGAATATTGAGAATTTCGCCAAATGCCATCTACATTATAAAAAATATTATTATGAGCATCATTATTGCCATCAAAGCCTATGTTTAATGAACTACTTTGGTATTGCATAAATCCAACATAAAAAACACCCGATGGTAATGCTACAGGCTCATTTAGAATGAAATTATAAAATTTGCCTAAATCCTCATAATGTTGGGGCAAAAGTTTTTCTTCTTGATAAATTATATTGCCAGGCTTGCCATTAATGTCATCCCAAATTATTAATCTAAAATAATTATAGTCTATAAAACTAGATAAGGAATTAAAAAAAAATTCTATTGATCTGATAGTATCTGGTACATTGAGTTCGAATTTATAAGCTAATTTAGCATCATATCCAGATAGACAATATCCTGCTGTAGGAAATCCATTATCATAAGCATAATAATTATAAAAACGTTGATATATTTTGATAGTATCGTTTTGATTTAAAGTATCGGGTATAGTAGCTGTATTAATAGCAAAAGTAATTTTAAACTCTGCTGTACTATCAGAAATAGTATTAAAAGTATATGGCAAAGTAAATCTAGTAAAAACAGTATCAGTATATGGAGGCACATTAAGAGCACTTAAAGATGGTTGATAGGGGGCTCCCACATTAGCTAAATCAATAATTTCAATATACTCAGTTATATTGCATGTTTGATCAGAAAAATTAGTATAGGGTATAGAAAAATTAGTAATCATTTCCTCATCGGCATTTGCTAAAAATTGCTTCCAAGGCATAGAAACATATTTTTTTAACAAAGAATATATTTGTCCTCTAAAAGCTATATCTACTGGTAAGGTATCATGCCAATGTCTATTTTTGTTAATATATATATAGTCTATATTCCATATATCACCATTACTATTCCAATTAGGTATCTGATTATTTGCTATACTGGCTAAATTACGAAACCTAAAACGAAATTGTGAAGTCAGAAACTTATCATCTTTAATAGGTATCATGATGACTTTCCAAGGTTTTCCGAAACTGTCAATAAAGTTTTGAAGACTTGTTCCCTGACAAGCCCATACTTTTTCCCACATATCATTTTCATTATCATAAAACTCTAAGATTAATGAATCATTTGTTTCAGGAGCATCACTCAGCCCTTGAGGTTGAAAAGCAAAACTAAAATATAATGAATCGCTAATATGCAAACTATGAGGTATACCTACAAAAAAGCTATCTAATCTAATGTAGCAAGAGGTTAATGTATCTGCAGGAAAAGGGGTGTATTGAGCATGTTCGTATATTTGACCATTTTTATCTAATGCATCTAATGTTATTACACCAATAGTAAAAGGATAAAATCCAAATTCATTATTACAAAAAGCTGTGCTATCTGTAAAATATTCACTAGGAGGGTAGCCAAAGTAATCAGCTACATCTATTTTGATTGGTAGATTAAGTGTATTAATAGTTGTGTTTTTACTTTCGTTTTTAGAATGATTATTTATTAAATGAGGATTATAGTTAAGAGGCACGATAAATTCCTGACTTATCAAGGTTGTATAAAAAATCAGAAGTAAAATAAAATTTATTATCTTTTTCATTTAAAATTTATTACTATTTTTTTTTAACAAAATTATAAAACTATTTTTTAAAATATTACCATAATATAAATTCAATAAAAAATATTATTCAAAAGTAAAAACTATCCAAAAAATCTTAGATTTTAGATAATCCATATTTTTATCAAAGACGGTGCCTCGCCTAGTGATAACATCATTTAAACCATAAGTCATTCTAATTTCAATACCAAATTTGAAATAACGTAAATAAAATTCTCCTCCACCACCGATTAGTAAATTTATGTTATGAGGGTTGATTTTAAGAAGGTCTAATTTATCTTCCTTTTTTTTAGATTGTGAAGCGAGATCTAAACTATATTGAGCACCTAGTAATGCATAAGCTCTAAAATTGGTCAATCTATCAGTTTTATATTTCAAATAAAGGGGGAAATCTAAAAAAGTAGATTCTGCAGATTTAGTAATAGTTTCGATAGTACCGTCAGGTTGTCTCACAGTAAACTTAACCTTTCGAGAACCGAAAGATAAACCAGGTATAAAGCGTAAATTTAAATGAGATGCTAAGTTTAAATCGGCAGTAATACCTATCTCAAATCCGCTCTGTGGAATAGGAACGGCTGTTAATATAGTATCATTAGGTTTTAGTTTTGCACTAAAAGACAAACTATTAAAACCCAAGATAAAACCAAAATGTACAGGACGCATATCAAAGGTAACTAAATTCATCATGCTCTCATTCTGCGCATGTGCTCTAAAGAGAAATAAAAAAAGTAAGACAATAGTACTTGTTTTTTTCATAAATATTAAAACGCAAAATTAAAATTAATATTGTAAATACTGAAATTATTCAAAAATAGAGAATATAAATATTTAAGGAAAATCATAAAATAAAATACCTAATTTAATATATTAAAATATTTTATTTTCTTAAAAAAAAACATTATTTTTGAAAAAATGTATTCTATGAAAAAAATCTATTATTTAATATTTCTAATTTTTATATTTTCTTGTACAACTTATCAGATAAAGGATCAACAGTCTACATCAAAGACTATAACCATAGATACTACGATTAAAAATGATGATAATGTAGATAAATGGATCATGAAGTACAAAACTAGTTTAGATAGTTTGATGGATTTAGTAATAGGATTTAATAAAATATCAATGATAAAAAACACTCCCGAAAGTAATCTTGGTAATTTTGTTTGTGATCTTATTTTAGATTTTATTAATAGAGAATTAAAAGACACATTAGAAGGTTTACCATGTATAGTAGTTTTGAATAATGGAGGTTTTCGTTCTTCATTGCCTGAAGGTCAAATCAGTATTAGAGATATTTATTCAGTGATGCCTTTTGATAATACACTTACATTACTAAAGATATCTGGCGAAAATATGATAAAGCTAGCACAGCAAATAATAGAAAAAGGTGGTATGCCAATAGGTGGAATAGAAATAATAGCTACTGCTACTACACTAAAACAAACTAAAATAAATGGTAATGATATATCAAAAAATCAACAATATTGGGTTGCTACTTCAAATTTCATAGCTAATGGTGGTGATAATTTAATAGGATTAATGAATCCAATAAAACGGATCGATACTCCATATTTGATTCGTGATATAATAATAGAACATTATAAATTATTAACTTCACAAAACAAAGCTGCTTATGCAGAAAAAGATGGGAGGATTAGATATGAATAATGGTAGAAGAGATTTCCTAAAATCCGTTTTAGGTATAGGAGCTGGATTATTATTACCTAAAATAGCTAAACCTAACACTGCTAATAATTTACATGAGGAATTGGGACTTAAAAAAATAACAATTTTACACACAAATGATACTCATAGTCAAATAGAACCCTTACCTAAAAATCATTATAGATATCCTGGTCAGGGTGGTTATAGTAGAAGGGCATATTTGATAAATCAAATAAAGCGTGATAATGATAAGGTATTAATATTTGATTCAGGAGACCTCTATCAAGGCACGCCTTATTTTAACATATATAAAGGTAAATTAGAAATTGAGTATTTGAATAAAATGTATTATACAGCTATTACGATTGGTAATCACGAATTTGATTTGGGATTAAATGTATTAGGTGAAAATTTATTGCAAGCCAATTTTGATATAATAAGCTCAAATTATGTATTTACAAATGATCCAATATTGTCAAAAATAGTAAAACCATATAAAATTTATAATATTGATAAGTTAAAAATAGGAGTATTCGGTTTAGGAATAGAACCTACGGGGTTAATAGATAAAAATTTATGGGGAAAAACCATTTATAAGGATCCAATGGAGACAGCTGCCAAGATGGCATTATTATTAAAAAAAGAATATAAATGTAATTTAGTAATATGTTTATCTCATTTAGGATATAAAGGAAGCGAAGGTAGAATAGGTGATATAGAAATAGCGAAATCGAGTAGAAATATTGATATAATCTTAGGAGGTCATAGTCATACATTGCTTTCTAAACCTGTATATATATCAAACAGAGAAAAAAAACCTGTAATAATAACACAAAATGCTTATGCTGGCGTGCAAATGACTCAATTAGACTGCTATTTCAACTCTTTTGGTTCGTTTTTGTTCGCAGAAGAGCATAATAAAAAAATATTTTATAAAAATGTTTAAAAAATTTTTTAATTTAAAATATTTTGTGCATTTTTGTTATTTGAAAAAAATAATCAAAATGTAGTTTATACTAAATAATTAAAAATGAAGGAAATAGAAAAAAAAATCTCTCAAAATAAAATGACAAAACTAGATATACTTTGGAATGATATATTAGAATTTATAAAGGAAAATATTAATTATCAGAATTTCAAAACATGGTTTTTGCCGTTAAAACCACTTTCTTTTGAGAATAATACACTTATTATTGAGGTTCCTTCATCCTTTTATTATGAATACATAGAGGCGCATTTTATTGATGTATTAAAGGTTGCATTGAAGAATTTTATAGGTCCTAATGCTAAATTATGCTATCAAGTAGTTATAGCTAAAGAAACAGATAAATCATCTACATTACAATGGCCATCAAATGATAAAGTAGCTACTAGTAATCCTGATATTCATATACCATTAAAGACTGAAGATATAAAATCATTGAAGGAAAAAAAATCTAATTCTCTGCCAAATCCTTTTTTGATACCTGGCATTAGAACATATTCAATAGATAGTAATCTAATAGAAACCTTGGATTTTAGTAATTTTGTCGAGGGTGAATGTAATAGATTAGCTCGTGCAGTAGGTCTGAGTATAGCAAATAATCCGGGGCTAACTTCTTTTAATCCTTTTTTTGTGTATAGTACTACTGGACTTGGAAAAACTCATTTAGTTAATGCTATAGGCTTAGAAACTAAAAAGAATTTTTCTAACAAAATTATTCTTTATATGAATACTGCTGAGTTTTTAAATCAATTTATAAAAGTTGTAAAATCAGATAATATTTCAGATTTTATCCAAATTTATCAATCTGTTGACCTATTAATAATGGATGATATTCATCATTTAGCTAATAAACCTAAAACTCAAGAGGTATTTTTTCAAATATTCAATATTTTGCATCAACAAGATAAACAAATTATATTGACCTCAGATAAACCACCTATAGAACTAGAAGGCATAGAAGAGAGATTGCTGAATCGATTTAAATGGGGATTAACTGCTGAATTAACAAAACCAGATTATGATACACGCATCCAAATAATACATAAAAAACTACAGAGAGATGGTATCAATCTAACTAGTGAAATCATAGAGTATATTGCTAAAAAAGTAAAAGATAGTATTAGGGAGCTCGAAGGAGTATTGATAGCTATAATTGCACATTCTACTTTTGTAAAAAAAGATCTAGATATTAATGATGTACAAAATCTAATAGATCAATACATTAAATGTAATCAACAAACCATTACCTATGATATGATAAAACATGTAATATGTGATTATTTTGCTATTACATTAGACCAATTAGAATCATCTACTCGAAAACAACCAATAGTAATGGCAAGACATATGGCGATGCATTTTGCTTCTAAATATTCTAAACTTACATTAACAGAAATAGGTAGACTCACAGGTAATCGTAAACACTCTTCTGTGGCTTATGCTATCAAAAATGTAAATAATTTATTAGAAGTAGATAAAAATTTCAGAATGCAATACGAAGAAATAAAAAAGAAAATAATTAAATAATTAAAACCTATTTATTCTCGAGTAATTTTACTACTAATATTAATATACATTTGGATTTAGTATTTGTGAGTTTCAGTTTATTAGTTAAAAAAAATGTATAATTTTTTTGTATTTATTAAATATTCTATTACAAGAAAAAAATAAAATTAATATAATAAAAAAGAATGGCTGTTTCATAATTTTATCCTTTTTTCAATAATTTTAAATTAAAAATTTTTCTATTCTATAATCATTTCTGAATTTTGCAGTTAATTTGTAAAATAATTATAATTTAAAATATTTGATTAATTAAAGTGCAAAAGAGAGCATATTTACTATTTATACTATTATTAGTTGATTTTTTTGTTTTGCTAGGGCAAAATTTAGATACTTTATTACAAAATAATCTAGTGCTGGATAGCATAATAATTCAAAATGGAGATACTGTAAAAACACAGATAGCCAAAAGTAGTCAAGCTATTGATAAAAAAGTAGATTATCAATGTAAAGACAGCTTAGTGATGGAGATGAAAGATAAAAAGATAACATTATACGAAAATGCAAAAGTAGTTTATGACAATCTTACTCTCACTGCAGGTATTATAAAAATTGATTTTGACAATAATCTTGTGTACGCTTATGGTATCTACAAAGATTCCATCTATTCTGAGCGACCTAATTTCAATCAAGGCAATCAAAGTTTTTTAGCAGATTCATTAGTTTATAACATAAAAACTGGCAAAGGATTAGTTTATTCTGTTTTTTCGAAACAAGGTGATGGCTATTTACATGGCAAATATGTAAAGAGAGAAAATGACAGTGTTATTTTAGTAAAAACTGGTGGATTCACTACTTGTGAATTAGAGCACCCTCATTATATAATTAGATTTGATAAAGCTAAAGTCGTAACTGATAAAGAGATAATAACTGGTCCTGTGTGGTTAGAAGTGGAAGATATCACTATGCCAATAGGTTTGCCCTTAGGTTTTTTCCCAACTAGAACTAAAAGGCAATCAGGCATCTTGTTACCTACTGTAGGCGAGAGTGCTAATAGGGGTTTTTATTTAGAAAATATTGGTTATTATTTTGGTTTTTCTGATTACGTAGATTTAGCATTAAGAGGTGATATTTATACCAGAGGGAGCTGGGCTATAAAAGCTGAGACTAACTACAAAAAAAGATATAAATATGAAGGAAATTTGCAAGCAAATTTCGCTCATAATAAATTTGGAGAAAAAGGTTTTAGTAACTATGAAGTTTATAATGATTTTTTCATACGTTGGTACCATAAGCAAGATCCTAAAGCCCATCCTACAAATAGATTTTCTGCTAATGTACAGTTAGGTTCTTCTAATTATACTAAATTTAATCCATCATCTGCTAATGATTATTTGTCTAATACTTTCACTTCTTCTATCGCATATTCGACACAATTATTTAATTTATTCAATCTAAACATCAATGCGCGTCACACTCAAAGTAATACTACTCACAGGGTAGACGTTTCTTTACCAGATTTGAGCTTATCATCTAATACTATTTATCCATTTAGACCTAAAAAATTAACTAAACCTTTAAAATGGTATCAAAATTTGAATTTAAGATATCAATTACAGGCAAAAAACAATCTATCTCGCCCCGATAGTACGTTTTTTAATAATCTTAGTTTCAAAGACTTTAATATTGGTTTTCAGCATAATTTACCGATATCTTTAAATATAAATTTTTTTAAATATCTACAATGGTCTAATCAATTTAATACAAATTGGCGTTGGTATTTTAAAAGCATTGATAAAAATTGGAATCCTATAGATAGCAATATGGTAATAGATACTTTGTATAAATTTAGAATGCCACTAGATATTTCATATACTACATCATTGTCTACCAGATTATATGGATTTTATTCATTTGGAAAATTTCCATTGCGTGTAATCAGACATGTCATTACACCATCTATTAGCTATACATGGAGACCAGATTTTAGTGTTAAACCTTGGAATTACTATAATGTTTGTCATACACCTAATGGTGAGGAGTGGTACAGTCCTTTCGAAGGAGCTATATTCGGGTATCCACCACGTGGAAAATCATCAGCCATTAGCTTTGCTATAGCTAATAATATAGAGGCAAAAATAAGACAAAGAACTGATACTGGGGAAATGTTAAAAAAAATTGTTTTAATAGAAAATCTTTCACTCAGTACTAGTTATAATTTTGCAGCTGATAGTTTTCAATTGTCTCCATTGATAATTTCTGCACGCACAAAATTGTTTAAAAATTTTGAACTTCGCTATGCTTTAGGATTAGACCCTTATCATTATGATACTACTGGTAGGCGAATCGATAAATTTCAATTTGATATCGATAAAAAACTTTTCAATACTCAAAATCAAGAATGGAATCTGAGTGGCAATTTAATTTTGCAATATCCTAATATTAAAAGAGGGAAAACTTCTACATCAGAGCATAATACTAAAAAAATTTATCCAAATTTTCGTGTAACTATAGGATTAAATCTAAGACATTATAGTTCGTACATACCACATACTAATATAGACTTTACTAAATCAATTGTCGCTAATGGGAATATTGAATTTACACCTAATTGGAGTGTATCTTTTATGACTGGCTATGATTTTGATCTAAAAGATTTTACTTATACTTCTATTAATATTCATAGAGATCTCCATTGTTGGGAAATAATTTTAAATTGGATACCTACGGGTTTTCGTAAATCATATAATTTCACTATTCGCATAAAGTCCCCAATGCTACAAGATGTTAAATTAACTAAGAAAACTGATTGGCGTGATTATTATTAATATATTGTTCTACAATAAGTATGCAAGTTTAATAGATTTATAGCTTATTAGTTAATTATTTCAATGAATGACGTTGAGAAAACACTACTTATCACATTAATTGATTTTGTGATTTGTTTTTATCAATTCTCAGTTTTAGAGATTTGCATAGCATAAAACTTTTTAAAATATATTAAATTAATTTTTTTTTTAATTTTCATATATTCATTACTAGATAGATTATATAAAAAAAGCCTCATAAATTTGAGTAAATTTATGAAATTAAATGTTTTGTTAATAATTTTAAAAATTAATAAATTTGCATAAAAATCATAAAATTATGAAATTATCAATAATACAAGATGCTGATTTAAAAGACAAATTAGTTTTAGTGAGAGTAGATCATAACGTAGTCGAAAAAGGGTTGATACATGATCCATATCGTATAGACGCTACTATAAGCACATTATATTATATTGTATCGCATGGGGGTAAGTTAATACTGATGACACATGTAGGACGTCCTAAAAACAAAAAAGATGGCACAATAAACATAAGCAATGATACTAGCGTAGAGCCTATAGTGGAGTACTTACACAACAAATTAAATCTTAATTTTAAAATTCCAGAATTCTATGTGAATGAACCCTATGGTATACAGGATATAGATACATCAGTTAATAATTTGATAAAAGAATTAAAATTAGGAAAAATTGATGGTATTTACTTACCTAATACTCGATGGTATAGAGGCGAAGAGGATAAAGGTGAATGGCAAGAGAGACTTGCTAATCAACTAGCTGGCTTAGCCGATATATATGTGAATGATGCTTTCGGTTCATGGCAGCCACACGTGTCTACCTATACTATTACTAAATATCTACCTAGTTATGCAGGATTATTATTACAAAAAGAAATCAATAATCTTGATAAAATCTTTTCGCCTATTAAACCTATGATAGCCATAATAGCTGGTGCCAAATTTGATACTAAAATAAATAGTTTAAAAGCTCTGATAAAAGATGTAGATTATTTAATGCTTGGTGGTGTTATTTTAAATGCTTTTTTAGCTGCTAAATACAAGATATCTATAAAAGGTATAGATGATGATAATTTGTCAATGGCAAAAGAATTTGTAGACTTTGTCCAAACTAATTATCCTAATAAGCTAATAGAACCTCGTTATATAGTAGAATCTGATACCATGGAAGGTAAAATAGAGGGGCATTACAAAATCATAGATGTGAAAAGCTTAAAAGCTGGTGAAACACTAAATTATGTATTAGATGTAGCTCCTGAATCTTTTAATGATCCTAGTATAATAGAAAAATTCAAATCTGCGAAAACTTTTTTTGTAAATGCTGTGATGGGCTATGCTCCACATTTTAATGATGGTACTATAGCTTTAAATGAATTAATCAATTCTAATAATGATGCTATAAAATTATATGCCGGCGGTGATACTTTGCAAGAGCTCAAACGCTTATTACCTGGTATATATATGAAAGCACTGGATGATTCTAAATTTTATATGTTTACTGGTGGTGGTGCAGTATTGACTGCTATAGAGCAGAATTCTCCTTATGGTATGGAGCCTGTAAAAGCATTGCTAATTGATTAGAATATTTGCTAGATTAATTATTCTCTTTTTGAGTTATTATTTTAAAAATTACTTTTTATAATTTTTTGTAATATTAGCTTATTAATGCGTTATATTGATTTATTATGCTGAATATAAAAAAAATTTTAATTTCTAGAACAGACAATATCGGAGATTTAGTTTTGACATTGCCATTAGCTGGTTTTCTTAAACAAAATTTTCCTGATATACAGATAGCATATTTAGTAAAAGATTATACTAAGCCAATAGCTGACTCTTACAAATACATTGATGAAGTTTACTCGATAGATAAGATAAATGAAGAAACTAAAGAAAAAGAAAGAATAAAGCTCATAAATTCAATAGATGCTGATGTAATTATTTTTGTTTATCCAGATAGAGAAGTAATGAGTTTAGTAGCTAAATCAAATATATCTCGACGTATAGCTACTTCACATCGTACATATTCATGGAGATATGCAAGTAATTTAGTTAATTTTTCTAGAAAAAATTCATATTTACATGAAGCTCAATTAAATTTTTTATTACTAAAACCACTTCAAATCGATTATTTACCTTCGATTAATGAATTATTGCAATGGTATGGCAAAGATAAATTTTATATTAAACCTATACCAAAAGATTTAATCAATGATTTTGCAATATCTCCTTATCGTCCTATAATTATACATCCTGGTTCTATGGGCAGTGCTCCCAATCTATCTCCACAACATTTTTTAGATTTAACTAACAAATTAGTAGAATTAGGCGAAAATATTTATATTACAGGTAATGAAAAAGAAGGTTTGTTATGGCAACCATATTTTGACAAATTAAATGTTAAAACTTTGTTTGGTTCATTAAATTTATATGAATTGATAAGTATCATATCTAAAGCCAAGGCTGTCATAGCTAGTAGCACGGGTCCATTACATATAGCAGCAGCTCTGGATACAAATGCTATTGGATTGTATGTGCCAATAGGCACTTATGCACCTCATAGATGGTCGCCAATAGGCAAAAATGCTAAGGTGTTAACTCCAGCTTATCATAAAATTAGTTGTAAAAGTAAATGTATAAGTCCAAGTAATTGTACTTGTATAAATGAAATAAAAATAGAAAAAATTATAAATGAAATATATGATATTGAGACAGAGTAATAGCTCATTTATTATGCAAATTGTATTTTAATTTTTTATACAAAAAAATTTAGTATTAAATCACTTGGCCGACGTCAATTAATGATTATTAGTAAATTCATGTCTAAATATATATATGTAAAGAATATAGAAGAGTGTAAGAGATAAATGTAAAATAATATTATTTTACAAATTTTCAATATTAATACAATAAAAAAATAAGAGAAAAAGAATTAGATATGATCAAAAGGGATTGTATTTAAAGGGAATATAAAACTAATATATGTTAAAGTTTACATATGTTATATTCACTAACTCTCTATACCGATACCACGCCCACCTGTCCGAGGATGCAAGATTGAGCATTCGCCCAGTATTGCTTACAGTCTTGCCTGTGAGGTATTTACCCATCACTACATACCACATAATGTAGTTTTGCAGGTATTTGGTAGCTACGCCCCTAAATTTGAAATATATCCAATTCGTGAATTCACTGGCCTTTTTCTTGACAGTACTTAGGCTATATATACCTCGCTTTTGCCTATTGCTAGTTACTATTTCCTTGTGCTTGATTACATTCCTTCTAACCTTTTTGAATGCTTTTTTATTACTGCTACACATGACTCCATCCTTTGGCATCTTAGCCTTCAGAAATTGCTCTATCTGTTCTGGACTTAGCTTTTTGCCATCAAATTTTTTGAATAATAAATTGCCAGCTCTGTCAGTAGCAGCCAATACGGCTACTTTCTTTGGCTTTTGCTTCCTGGCTCGATTCAGCTCTTCTGCATTTTTGTATATTCTGCCTTTTTCAGAATAATCCATCAATAGTTCGTCCATTTCTACTACTCCGAAAAAATTGATATTATCTTCGAAACTTTGTAGAGCTGCCAATATCTTGTGTCGCCAAGCGAAGCTTGTTGGTAAGCTGATGCCCACTTCTTTAGCACAACCTCTGAGACTTTTGCCTGCTACCATACATCTGATGTAGTCGAGCATTTTTTCTTTCTTTTGTAACCTGTAAACAAAAGTTCCAGTGGTAACCCTAAACTGTCTGCCACAGTCTTTGCAGCGATAGTTTTGCATCCCATTTTGTAAACCATTTTTAATGATGTGATTGCTACGACAGTCTGGACAGAGTGGCGGGGCACTGAGTATTTTCAGACCTTGATAATCTACTACATCAGCTTCTAATTTTTTCATTAGAGAATAAAGATTGTCTAAGAATTCTTTATTCTCTTCCTTACTCATAGCTAGGTATTTGCTGGTATTCTCTACTATTTTTTTCATGAATTAAAATTTTTGTAAAAATATAAAAATTATTTAACATATAAACTTGAAAAACTTAAACATTTATTAATTTATTTCCAAAACGTTATAAATGAAAGTAAAAATCAATATTTAAGAAAGATTATGATTTATTTAATGAACAATATTTTTAAACATATATGACTAGATTTTTATTTTTTTGAAAAATCTGAAATTATAAATTCATTACATATAATTTCTATTATTTTGCAATAATTAAAAAAAAAAGGAATGGTTAAACAAAAAAACTATACAAAAATTTATTTGCTTTTAGCATCTATTACTGGTGGAGGTTTATTATCACTCAGTTGGCCTTTGAGAGGTTTTCCTTTATTATCTTTAATTAGTTTAGTGCCTTTTTTATGGATTTTAGATTATATAGAAAATCACAGAACAGACTTTGTAGGAGGCGCTGTTTTTCGATATACTTACCTTGGCTTTTTATTGTGGAATGCTGCTACTAGTTATTGGATATGGTATGCTACGGCCGTAGGTTCTATATTTGTAATTTTAGTTAATGCAGCACTTATGTCTTTTAGTCTGCAATTAGCTTTTAATTTAAAAAAATGGCTTGGTAGTAAAAGTAAAATTGGTATAATTTACATAATTTTGTGGCTTTGCTTCGAATATTTACATTTTAATTGGGAGCTTAGCTGGCCGTGGCTCAGTTTGGGTAATGTTTTTGCTACTATGCCGGCTATTGTGCAATGGTATGAGTTTACTGGCATTTTAGGTGGTACATTATGGATATGGCTTGTAAATATATTTATTTACTATATAATTTTATCAATTTACAATAAGCAATTAAAAGAAAGAGTTTTTTACATTTATTTGATTATTTTATTTTTTTTATTAGCAATACCACTTACATATTCTTTATTTAGATATAATAATATTAATTTAAAAAATTCAGATGAAGTTAATGTTTTAGTTTTGCAACCCAATTTAGATCCTTACAAAGAAGAATTTACTATTTCTCCGCAAGAAAATATAACTAGGATAAAAAATTTAATAGATGAGATAAATGCTGAGAAAGTAGATTTTTTTTTAGCACCAGAAAGCAATATACAAGAAGGTATATGGGAAAATAATTTTGATGATTCGTATAGTATAAATGAAATAAAAAAAATTTTAAAAGAAAAATATCCTAATGCTTTATACATAACAGGTGCATCTACTTATAAAATTTTTGAAGATGGTGAATCATTGACTAGTACAGCTAGATACAACAAGTATCATGATTTTTATTTTGATGCTTACAATTCAGTCTTATTTATTGATACATCTGGTGTAGTCGGTATTTATCACAAAATTAAATTAGTTGCTGGAGTAGAGCAAATGCCTTATAAAAAAATTATAAAACCAATCGAGAAATTAGCTATAAATCTTGGTGGTACTACTGGTAGTTTGGGTAAAGATTCAGTACCTTATGTACATCCACATTATAAGGCTAATATTGGGGTTGCTATTTGTTATGAATCAGTTTTTGGCGAATTTATTTCTGATTTTGTTAAACGTGGTGCTAATGTTTTATTTGTAATAACAAATGATGGTTGGTGGGGAAATACAGCTGGTCATCGACAACATTTCTCTTATGCATCTCTTAGAGCAATAGAAACTCGTAGAGAAATAGCTAGATCGGCTAATACTGGTATTAGTTGCGTAATAAATAAACGTGGAGATGTTTTAAAGTCAACAAATTACTGGGAAAAAACTGCTTTTTTAACTACTATGTCTCTTTGGAATGATGAAACTATTTATACTAAACATGGTGACTACATTGGTAGAATAGCAGTATTTTCTTTATGTTTAATAATTTTAATTGATATTATAAAGCTTATTATTAAGAAGATTCATTAATTTAGCATTATTGAATTATAAAAATTATAAATACTTATCTTTCAAAATTTTGTTTTATCAAAAATTATATCAGACAATGATTTCAACTTGATATTATAATTTTATAGTAATTTATTAGATTATTAAACAAAATTTTAATCTGTTAATCCTGATATAGGGATTTGCAATTTTTTACTAATAGCTATTAACATTTCTTTTGTCATTTTAGCAAGATCATAGTCTGGTTGCCAACCCCATTCTTCTCTTGCACAGCTATCATCAATAGATTGTGGCCAACTATCGGCTATGGCTTGTCTAAAATCTGGATTATAATCAATTTTAAAATCTGGGATATATTTTTTAATTTCATTAGCCAACTCTTCTGGAGTAAAACTCATGGCAGTTACATTGAAGCCTGAATGATGCTTTAGATTATTTATATCAGCTTCGAGCAGCATTATAGTTGCTTTAATACAATCAGCCATATACATCATTGGTAAGCGAGTATCAGCTTTTAAAAAACAATTGTAATACTTATTCTTTACAGCTTCATAAAAGATTTCTACTGCATAATCAGTAGTACCACCACCTGGTAATGTCATACTACTGATTATGCCTGGGTATCTTATTCCTCGTATATCTACTCCAAATTTCATAAAATAATAATTACCTAGTAATTCTCCTGATACTTTTGTGATACCATACATAGTGGTGGGTTGTAGTATTGTGTCTTGAGGTGTGTTTATCCTGGGAGTAGTAGGACCAAATACAGCAATTGAACTAGGTACAAAAACACGTTCCAATTTCAATTCATTTGCTATCTCTAAAGTGTTTATTAGCCCATTTATATTAGTATCCCATGCTTTTAGTGGTTCTTGCTCACCTTTAGCTGAGAGTATTGCAGCTAAATTTATAATAGTGTCTATGTTATAATCTATACATGCTTGTTTAAATTTATCAATATCTCTAACATCGAATTGCACAGAAAATTCTTTCTTTGCTAATTCCTTTGGTAGAGGAGGATAATAATATGCTAATACTATATTTTCTTCTCCATATCTTTTTTTCAATGCAGGTGTTAATTCTGATCCTATCTGGCCTGTTGCACCAATTACTAATATCTTTTTCATAGTTTTTTTTTTTACAAACTTACTAAAAAATATTAATTATATTTAGTTATAAACTTAAAATTTTTATAGAAAATATTTTTTATTAATTTTGCTCACTAAAAGGTAACTTTATGAAGCGTGTAGATATTAAAAAATCTAAAGGGGTAGCTCTCATCACAGGTGCTTCTAGTGGCATTGGAGAAGCATTTGCAAAGGAGCTAGCAGCTATGAATCATGATATAACAATAGTAGCTAGGAGGCAAGATAAATTAGAACAATTATCAGCTGAATTAAAAACTAAACATAATGTAAATATAAATATTATCCCAGCAGATTTGGCCACGGAAACTGGAATAGAAAAAATAGAAGAATATATTAGTTGCACTAAAGATTTAGATTTACTAATAAATTGTGCTGGTTTCGGTTTGAGAGGTGATTTTCATAATCTCGATAAAGAAAATATTTCTCAAATAATAGATGTACATCTAAAAGCACCTTCTAGATTTTGTAAAGCAGCTATTCCTGTGATGCGAGATAGAGGTTATGGCTATATCATAAATGTATCATCTCTAGCTGCTTTTTTCCCTTTCAAAGGTAGTGCTATCTACGTAGCTACTAAGATTTATTTAGTTTATCTCTCAAAAGCAATACAAAAGGAAGTACGACGGTATAATATTAAAATACAAGCTTTATGTCCTGGTGTTACCAATACAGGTTTTCATTATACTGAAGCATTTAAAGATTTCGATCGTTCCACAGTACCTAAAAATCTATGGATGCAACCAGATGTAATAGCTAAGAAATCTATAAATGCTTTGAAAAATCGAAAAGTAGTTTACATACCAGGCTTTAAAAACAAAGTCATGGGAGTACTAACTCAGATTGGCAATTTGATTTTTCCCTAATTATCCATAATAATATAAAGGTTATTAGTGCATTTAAAACTAAAACTTCCCACCCGACCATAAATTGTAAGTTGGTTTTTAATATTTTCATAATAGCAAAGGAGCATAATGGACTAAACAATACTACCTGCCATATACTACCTCCATCTATATTAGCTTTGGTTAAAATGCCAAAAGTAAATAAGCCTAATAATGGCCCATAAGTATATCCAGCTATAGTGTATAAAGTATCCAATATTGCATTATTATTTACCATATAAAATAACATTATCAATATAAACATGCCCGCTGATACGCACCATTGTATAAGCATTCTATATTTACTTAATTTTTGATTTGATTTGATTTTTTTTGGTAAATCTAATAGATCTATTGTAATAGAAGTAGTGAGAGCTGTGAGGGCTGCATCAGTACCAGAAAAAGATGCTGCTATCAAGCCAATAAAAAATATTATACCTACCATTTCATTCATATAGTAAAAAGATATTGTAGGATACAAATAATCTGTCGTTTGCAGTATAGCTATATCTTTAAAATCAGCATAGAGATACAATGAGCCACCAAGTATCAAAAATATTAAATCTACTATTGCTAGTATAATACTAAATATTAGTATGTTTTTTTGTGAATTTTTTAAAGTAGATATAGATAAATTTTTTTGCATCATCTCTTGATCTAGTCCAGTCATGGAAATAGTAATAAACATGCCGCTTAGTAATAATTTAGCCCAAAAATTTTTTGATGATGGATCTTTGTCTATTATATAAAAATACTCACTATGAAATACCTGATTTAGCAGCTCATTCACGTCGATATACATAAATTGAGCAATAAAATATATTGTCAATATTAATGATGCTATCATAAATGTAGTCTGCAGTGTATCTGTCCATACAATAGTTTTGACTCCACCTACGAGTGTGTATCCATGAATGATCAGAAGGAAAATGATAGTACTAAACCAGAATGGTATACCGAAATTGCTGAGTACAAAATGCTGAAGTATTACTATTACTATAAACATTCGCAATGAAGCTCCTATCGAACGTGAAATTATAAATAACCACGATCCAGATTTTTGAGCTTGTATGCTAAATCTATTTTTTAAATATTCATATATAGAGGTGACATTATTATTATAATATATAGGCAAAAGCACAAAGGCTATTACGATGTATCCTATTACGAATCCTAATACTACAACTAAATATGTGAACCCATTATTACCTACTAAACCTGGAACTGATACAAATGTAACTCCAGTCAATGATGTACCTATCATGCCATAAGCTACTAAATACCATGGAGCCTTTCTATTTGATAAAAAATATGATTCATTATTTGCTTTTCGCGAAGTTAGATAAGCTGCTACAAATAGCATAAAAACATAAGATAAAAATATAACCAGTAAAAGTGTAGGATTCATTTTTTTGATGACAAAATTAAATAAAGGATAATAAATGTAAAAATTTGGTATTATTATTTAAATAGCTAGTTAAGATGAACCAAAAGATTAGATATTTAGAATTTTTTTT
>Ga0209537_1001308_pt1 | contig 28467 bp, 14 predicted proteins | sample BioPla4DNA1_FD_187698 | JGI IMG/M metagenome (GOLD analysis project Ga0209537, IMG submission 187698) | Biogas fermentation microbial communities from Germany - Plant 4 DNA1 (SPAdes) (version 2) | ecosystem: Engineered > Bioreactor > Anaerobic > Digestate | place: Bielefeld, North...
CTAGCTACTCAAGATAGAAGTGGTAATATGCTTTTTAATGTTGTAGGCTTCCAAAAGGTAAGGCAAGCACATATAGAGAAGATATTAACAACAAAAATCTCAAAGAATGGCGTAATATGTAGTGATGACGACGAAGAATTACGAAATATACAAGCCAAAGAACTTAGGAGAAAAGAGGTAATAAAAAATAAAAAAAGTAAAAATGATTTGTATGGATTGACAGCTATAGAGAAGCATACAGGCATATTTGTGAATTGGATAAACTATAAATTCAGAGGTGTAGCTACCAAATATCTGCAAAGCTACATAATGTGGTATATAATAAAACACAAATATTTGTTAAAGAAATTGATAGAAGATGTAGGCAGGATGCTAAATTTAGCTTCATCGGATCGGCAAGCATGGTATGTGTATATGGAGTTGAGATTAAATCCAATATTAATTTTAAAAGATTAATCTTCTACTTTTCCCCATATCCCCCTTTTTTTATAAATCCTTTTTTTTTCATATTTTTGAAAAAATTCTTTCTTAAAATATTTTTTTATGAACCTCTCTATTATCATTCCTCTTTTTAATGAAGAAAATACTATTGCTACACTTTTAGATAAATTAATTTCTTTGTCTTTTTCATCATTTATTAATTCTGTAGAAATAATCATCGTCGATGACTGTAGTACTGACACTTCTCATAATGTAGTTTCTGAATTTATTAAAAATAATAATTTTCAAATTAAATTATTATCAAATCCAGTAAATAAAGGAAAAGGGTATGCAGTCAGACAAGGAATTAAAGCAGCTAATGGTGATTTGATATTAATTCAAGATGCGGATTTAGAATTAGATCCTAATGATATTCCTAAAATGTTAAATGCATTATATGAATTGAACATAGATTTTGTGAATGGTAGTAGATATTTGCCTGGTATAGTGCGTCCCTTACCATCTTTTAGTAGATATATGGGAAATAGATTATTTACGTTACTAACTTCTTTATTAATAAATGTTAAAATTTCAGATGTGGCTTGTGGATATAAGCTTTTCAAGAAAAATTTACTCGATAAAATAAGTTTAAAAGAGAACGGTTTTGGTTTTGAAGCTGAACTTATCATAAAAACTATGCGTATAAATCCTACTAAAGTTGCTGAGGTTCCAGTGCAATATATTCCTCGAACTATTACTACAGGAAAAAAATTAAAAAATAGGCACGCCTTTGGTATATTATGGGTAATTTTGAAATATGGACTTTTTAGATTCAAATGATGAGTATTAAAAGTTTTAAAATGAATAAATTTGATTTTTCCATTGATAAAATTGTAATTTTTATTATAATTACATTGATGTGCATAAATATGCTCAATGTGAAAATGTGGAAAGAAAAAGAACTTCTTTACTGGGATGTGGTTTCATACTATGCTTATCTACCTGCTACTTTTATTTATAAAGATTTGAGTTTAAAATTTATTGATAACTATTCTGGTGAACATGAGTTTGTATTTTGGCCTTCTACAGCGCCTAATGGTAATTACGTGATTAAAACCAGCATGGGATTGAGCTATTTATATGCTCCTTGGTTCTTTATTGGACATTTAATAGCGGTGAATACTAATTATGATGCAGGTGGGTTCTCTGAACCATACAAGATTTGTTTACAGTTTGGTACTTTAATTTATTTTTTAATAGGGCTATTATTTTTGAGAAAAGTATTATTGCGATATTTTAATAAATACATAACTGCTTTAGTTATTTTAGCTATAGTTGTAGGTACTAATTTATATTATTATGTTGTATATGAAAGCACTATGTCGCATAGTTATAGTTTTGTGTTATTTTCTATTTTTTTGTGGGCTACTATGCGGTGGCATGATGATAGAAATTGGAAATTTACTGTTTTAATTGGACTTTTATCAGGATTAATTACATTGATCAGGCCTACAAATATTATTGTTTTAATAATTTTTGCATTGTGGGGAGTAACATCTTTTAATGGATTGAAGCAAAGAGTTTTATTATTTCTGCGAGAATATCAAAAGGTAATAATAATGATGTTATGCTTCATTGCAGTTTGGATACCACAATTTATTTATTGGTATAAGCAAACTGGTCAGATATTTTACTATAGTTATGGTGAAGAAGGATTTTTTTTCACAGAACCTAAATTTTTTAAAAGTTTATTTAGCTATCGTAAAGGTTGGCTTGTATATTCTCCTATAATGATTTTGTCCTTGATAGGGTTACCATTGATGTCCAAATATAAAGAAAAGGAAGGTTTGATGGCAATAGTCATTTTTACTTTTATTAATATGTGGATAATTTTTTCTTGGTGGTGCTGGTGGTGGGGAGGAAGTTTTGGCTACAGAGCATTAATAGATTCTTACGCTTTTTTAGCTATTCCAATGGGCAGTTTTATGAAATATATTTATGAAAAAAGAAGTAAATTATTAAAAATTTGTTTTTCATTATTATTGACATTGATGATTTCTTATAGTGTTTTTATGACAGTGAAATATAGACATAAATCTGTCCATTATGATAGTATGACAAAGGAAGCATTTTGGTACAATTTTTTCGAAGTAAAAACTAAACCTGGATATTGGGAAATGCTTGATGCTCCAGACTATAACAAAGCTCTGCAGGGACAAGAAGAATAAATCAATATTTTATTACTTTTTTCCATCTTTTATGCGACCAGAGGTAATCTGCTGGGTGTCTTTTAATGGCTTTTTCTAAAATTTCTGCAAATCTCTGTGTTAGCTCACCATCATTTATCTTTTCTTTTCCATCATATATTAATTGATATTTAGTGCAATATTCAAAAGGTTTTTTACTTATGATTTCTGCAAAAAAAACAGGTAGTTCAAATTTAGTTGATAACACTTCTGTTCCTCTATAGAACGGTGTATTAATATTAAAAAAATTAGCCCAGTGAATTCCTGAATTAGCAGCTGGTGATTGATCTGAAATAATTATAAAAACTGAAGGAATATTTCCTTTAGACACTTTAAACATAGTTTTAGCAGTGGATTGATTATCTATAAAAATAGTATTTGGAGCGCTAGGACAAAGCCTTACCCATTTATCTATATTTTTATTGGATAATGTTTTGTATACAAAATATACTGGGGCATCGAAAATTTCAGATAAAATTATCTGTGTGGTCCAAGAATTTAAATGTCCTAAAACTATCATTACATTTTGTCCTTTGTCTAGATAATCTTTAATATTTTGGATATTTTCAAATTGTAAATATTTTAACCTTTCTTTTTTATTTACAGCACCATTAATAGCAATATCTATCATCATTCTAGCGAAACTATGATAAAATTCTTTTTCTGTTTTTTTATAAAAATTATCGTCTTTATCAGGAAATGCTAAATGTAAATTTTTGCGAACTATGTTTATCCTATATCTAAGTATATAATATGCATTGAAAAAGATAAAATAATCCCATATGAAAAGTAATGAATGAGGTGTATGACCAATCAATAACTGTAATATCCTAGCAAAAAATGATAATATCATTAATTTTTTTGCAAAAATAAAAAATTAAAAAAACAATTTACTGGTCCTATAACATTTATCGTGGGTTAATTTTTTCATCACAAAGAATATCAAGATATTACACAAAGGTTATCATTCTCTTTCATTTTTTCTTTGTGTTCTTTGTGTCTTCTTTGAGAACTCTGTGGTTAATATTCAATTGTCCAATAATAAAAAAGAGTAATTTTTGTAAAATTACTCTTTTTTAATCTTTACCCACAATAAACGTTATAGAATCCAAGATCTTAATCTAAATCAAAAATATTTTTGCAAGAGCATACATCATCTTCTTCTAAAGATGTTATAAGGCCAGCATATTGAGTATTTTGAGCATTTGAATATTTTATATAAGTTTGTGCAGAATTCAAAAATTCGATATTTCTCTGAGCATCATATAATAATAAATAGCTAATGATAATATTCCCAATCATTTCTACTAATCTGCGAGCATGAAAGTCTAATGTTTCTTGATTAGCAGTATCTTTAATTTTAGTAAATACATAATCATATTGTGAAGTCATTTTGACTAGAATAGATTTTAAATCTTGAAGTTCTGGATGAGTAATTAGAGAGGCGTATTCATCTACTTTTTCTCTAAAAGTATTATTAGTAACACCTCTAATAGCTGCTACTACTTGCAATTGTGAAGTACCTTCATAGATATTAGTAATTCTAGCATCTCTATATAACCTCTCAATAGGATAATCTTTCATATAGCCAGATCCGCCGTGGATTTGCAATGAATCATATGTAATTTGATTAGCAAATTCGCTAGAAAATAATTTAGTAAGTGGAGTATAATATTCAGCTAATTTTTGATATTTTTTTAAATCATCTTTTTCATTTTGAGAAAGGGGTCTTTTCTCAGAGAGATAATTTAATCCTTTATAAATATCAACGAATCTAGCAGTTTCATACATAAGGGTACGAGCAGCATCCAGTTTAGCTTTCATAGTATTGAGCATTTCATAAACTGGAGGGAACTGAATAATAGGTTTCCCAAATTGGTAGCGTTCTTGAGCATATTTATAACCTTCACGATAAGCAGCTTCAGCAATACCGACAGATTGTGCAGCTACACCTAGTCTAGCAGCGTTCATAAGAGACATAACATATTTAATAAGACCCAATTTCCTTTGTCCAACGAGTAGAGCAGGGGCATTTTTGAAAACTAATTCACAAGTAGGACTACCATGAATGCCCATTTTATTTTCTATACGTCTCACTTTAACAGCTCTATCTCTGCGATCATATAAGAAAAGTGATAGTCCACGACCATCAGTAGTTCCCTCTTCGGATCTAGCTAACACTAATGAAATGTCTGCATCACCATTAGTGATGAAACGTTTCACACCATTTAGATACCATTTATCTGTATTCTCATCATAAGTGGCTTTTAATTGTACAGCTTGTAAATCGCTGCCAGCATCTGGTTCTGTGAGAGCCATAGCACCTGTTTTTCCTTGAGAAAATAAAGGTAAAAATTTATCTTTTATCTCTTGGCTAGCAAATTCATTAATCGTTTCAGCACAATCTTGTAAGCCCCAAATATTAGAAAAACTAGCGTCTGCTCTAGCAATGATTTCATTACTCATGACAAATGGAAGAATGGGGAAATTTAACCCTTGATATTTTCTAGGTAAAGTCATCCCCATAACATTAGCTTCCACAAGTGCATTGTAATTTTCTTGTGTAGCAGGATGATAATGGACTTCATTATTAATAAGTTGTGGCCCTTCAGCATCTACAATTTCTGCATTAGGTGCTATTACTTCACCAGCTATTTCACCAATAATTTCTAAAATTTTTTCATAATTCTCTATCGCATCCTCTACATCTTGTGGAGCATAATCGTATTGGTCTTTTTCGGAAAAATCATTTTCTTTTATTCGAACGATTTTCTCCATTAATGGATGATTTAGATGAAATTTAAGTGATTTATTATCTGAAAAGAAATTTTCCATAACACAATTATTTTACGTTTTGTTTATAAAATTTAATCATTTTAGGTATCACAGAATTTACATCTCCTATGATAACATAGTCAGCTATTTCATTAATAGGAGCCTTTGGATCAGTATTAATAGAGATAATAGTAGAGCTCTCCGCCATACCAGCTCTATGTTGTACAGCGCCAGAAATACCACAAGCTATATATAATTTTGGTCTAACAGTTACACCAGTTTGTCCAATTTGGCGTTCTGGTTCAGCAAAGCCAGCATCTACAGCAGCTCTAGAAGCACCAACTTCAGCACCTAAGATATTAGCTAATTCATACAATAATTGAAAATTTTCTTTACTTCCCATACCATAGCCACCAGCTACGATAATATTAGCATTTTTTATATTTATTTTTTGTGGTTCTACATGTCGTTCAATAGTTTGTAAGATGAAATGCTCAGGTTTTAGAATTTTTTCAGTATCTATTTTAGAAATTTTACTATTATAGCTATTAGAAATAATTTCTTTTTTCATCACACCTTCTCTAACAGTAGCCATTTGAGGGCGTGTTTCAGGATTAATAATGGTAGCAATGATATTACCACCAAATGCTGGTCTTATTTGAAGAAGTAAATTTTTATATTCTTTTTTAGATTTTGGTTCTATGTGAGAGCCAATAGCTAGCTCAGTACAATCAGCAGTTAATCCACAACGTAAAGCAGAAGCCACTCTAGGAGCTAAATCTCTACCAATAGGTGTAGCTCCACAAATAACTATTTGAGGTTGTTCATTTTTTATAAGTTCTATAACTATAGCAGCATGTGGTAAAGTTTGATAAGGAAACAATCTATTATCTTTAGCAAAATGAATCACATCAACTCCATATGGAGACACTTGTCTAGCAATATTTTCATCTACATCACCTATTACTATAGCTTCTAATGGTACATTTAATTGATTAGCTAATTTTCTACCTTTAGAACATAATTCTAAACTGACATCAGCTATATTTTTTTCTTCTGTTAATTCACAATAAACAAAAATACTATTCATAATTCAAAGTTTTTTAAAAAAAGGTTATCCAATAATATGACTATTAATGAGGGTTTTCATTAGTTTATCTATGTCATTATCATTGTCTGCTAATACTAGATTTTCTTTAGCTTTGAAGACAACATTTTCAATTTTTTTCACCTTAGTAGGAGAGCCACTCAGACCTAACCATTTAATATCAGCATTGATATCTTCTACGCCCCATTCATCTATTTTTAAATAAGGTTTAGATTCGAAGAGATCATAATAATCTTCATTGCGATCTTGAAGCTCAGACATGGAAGTGGCTTTTTTGTATTTCATCACCAACTTAGCATTTCTAAATCTACATCTGGGTGAGCTATGATTGACAGTGATCAAACAAGGGAGGGTAGATTTAATAATTTCTATACCTCTATCTAATCTTCTTTTAATAGTAATACTAGAAGTATCAACATCAATTAATTGCTCTGCATAAGTAATTTGAGGTATTCCAAGTTTTTCAGCCGTTTGAGGTCCTACCTGTGCTGTATCACCATCTATAGCTTGTCTACCAGTGAAAATTAAATTTACAGGCCATAATTTTTTAATAGCCATAGAGAGTGCATAACTAGTAGCTAAAGTATCACTACCAGCGAAGCGTCTATCTGTCAATAGATATCCTTTATCTGCTCCACGAAACAGTGCTTCTCTAATAATCTCATTGGCACGCACTGGCCCCATAGTTAAAAGGATAACCTCACTATCTTTAATTTTGTCTTTTACTCTAAGAGCCATCTCGAGGGCATGTAAATCTTCTGGATTAAATATAACTGGCAATGCAGCTCTATTTACAGTACCATCCTCTTTCATGGCATCTTGAGTTACATTAGCAGTGTCTGGCACTTGCTTAGCTAACACTACAATTTTAAAGCTCATAATATTTCCAATTTTCAATAATTAGTTTGCAAAGTTACTATTAAAAAATTATATGAAAATGTAAAAATTCAAATTCACCATTAATTCATGTATAAATATTAATATAATTTTTGGTATAATTTTTATAAAAATTATAAAAAATTAGGAATATTGAAAAAAAATATTTATCTTTGCAATTGTATCAAAAATAATTAGTGATTTTAAAAAACAAAAAAATAAAAAGATATGAATAATCAAGTTTTTAAATTTGAAATGCCACAAAATGAACCTACTAATTCCTTTGTTAAAGGAAGTAAAGAAAGAGAAGCTGTAATAGCTGAATTAAAAAGATTAAGTAGTCAAGAGATAGAAATACCTGTTATAATTGGTGGTAAAGAAATAAGAACGGGCAATACAGATAAAGTAGTGATGCCTCATAATCATCATAAAGCTTTGGCTACTTATCACAAAGCTGGTGAAAAAGAAATAAAAATGGCAATAGAAGAGGCATTGAAAGCTAAAAAAATGTGGGAAGATTTACCATTTATCGAAAGAGCTTCTATTATGCTTAGAGCAGCTGATCTATTATCTACAAAATATAGAAGTTTAATACTTGCTTCTACTATGCTAGGACAGAATAAGAATATTTATCAAGCAGAGATAGATGCAGCTTGTGAAACTATAGATTACCTAAGATATAATACATATTTTGCTTCAAAAATATACTCAGAGCAACCACGTTCTATGAGTGGTCAATTAAATTTTATTGAATATAGACCACTAGAAGGGTTTGTTTTTGCTGTTACTCCATTTAATTTTACTGCTATAGCTTCAAATTTAAATATGGCACCAGCATTAATGGGTAATACAACCATTTGGAAACCTTCACGTACTGCTTTATTCTCAAACTATTTTCTCATGCAAATATATAAAGAAGCGGGGCTGCCAGATGGAGTACTTAACTTCTTACCAGGACAAGGTTCAACTATAGGTGATATAGTATTATCTCATAAAGACTTAGGTGGTTTACATTTTACTGGTTCTAATGAAACTTTTAATAGTCTATGGCAACAAATTTCAAATAATTTGCGTAATTATCGTTCCTATCCTAGAATAGTTGGTGAAACTGGAGGTAAAGATTTTATCTTTGTTCATAATTCTGCAGATCCTTTGGAGGTAGCTTCTTCAATAGTTAGAGGTGCTTTTGAATTCCAAGGACAAAAATGTTCTGCTGCATCTAGAGGATACATACCTAAATCATTATGGAATGAGATCAAACAACATTTATTAGATCAAATTTCTCAAATTAAAGTTGGTGGAGTAGAAGATTTTAGCAATTTTGTGAATGCAGTAATTGATGAGCCTTCATTTGATAAAATAATGTCCTATATAAATTTTGCAAAACAATCAAACGAAGCAGAAATATTGATAGGTGGCGAAGGTGATAAATCAGTTGGCTATTTCATAAAACCTACAGTAATAGTAACTACTAATCCATACTTCAAAACTATGCAAGAGGAAATTTTCGGTCCTGTATTTTCAATATTTGTTTATGATGATGATAAATATCAAGAAACATTAGAAATTTGTAATAATACTTCTCCTTATGGATTAACAGGATCAATTTTTGGCTATGATAGATTTGCTATCATGCAAGCATATAATACATTAAGATACGCTGCAGGTAATTTCTATATTAATGATAAACCTACTGGTGCAATGGTAGGATTACAACCATTTGGTGGTTCTAGAGCTTCTGGTACTAATGATAAAGCTGGTGGCTATTTTAATCTTTTACGTTGGACAAGTCCTCGTACAGTTAAAGAAACATTTATGCCACCGACAGATTTCAAATATCCGTTTATGGAAATATAAAAAATCAAAATACAAAACGAGAGAGCCCAGTTTTACTGGGCTCTCTCGTTTTGTATAAATCAATTATTAATGATAAGTAAATGGTGAGGGAGGAGAGTTACTCTTTCTAAATTTATAAAAATTGATCAATAAATTGCGCTTACACATTAATAAATAATTTATTATAAACAAAATCTGCAGTTACATGACATTATGTATATGATAAATTTATATAAATTCTCTTGAATTTATTAGGGAAATATAATTTTGTTAGTTTAGATATTGTATTATATTTAAATTATATTTATAATGACAAGTAATTTTAATATTTATTTATGTATTTTTTTAATGATAAATTTTATAATATCTATTAATACTAATAAAATTAAAGCAAAAACTGAAATTCTACCTATGTAATCACCATAAATAGTATAAATAGTTTTATTATCCCATAGAGATAATGTAGCTACAAAAGCTGTTTCTTTCCAATAATTTGTGTGATATATTATATCACCACGTCTATTAATAATACAACTTATACCAGTATTAGCTGATCTAGCAATATCTCTTCGAGTCTCTATAGCTCTGAGTGCTGCATATGAATAATGTTGTCTATGACCAGCAGTATTTTTCCACCAACCATCATTTGTAATAACAAATAATATATTAGCTCCTAGATTAATAAATTCAGAAATAAACTCACCATATACTGATTCATAGCATATACCTACCCCTACATTGGCATTATTATGTTTATAAACAAATGGTATTGTATCTTTGCCGAGGCTACCAGATATACCACCTAAATTAATAGCAAATTTTTCAATAGGTTTTATAATATTTTGATAAGGCATCTGCTCTACACCTGCCACTAATTTGATTTTGTGATAGCTACCAACTACTCCTGATGTATCTATAAATAGAGCAGTATTATATGCATCATAATAAAAGTCATAGTGTTTATTATAACGTGCTGTGCTAGTGATTTTTTCTCCATCTTTAAATGCTTTATATGTGGATGCTCCAGTGATGTATAATGCGTTAGGATATTTATCTTTTAATATATTTACTATTTCATTTACACTATATGAACTATCGAATTCATCCTCCCATATACCCTCTTGTATATTGCTTTCTGGTGCAACAATAAAATCTACATCCTTTGCATTTACATTATTTATTAGTTTTTTAATTATTGCAATATTATCTTGTGGAGAAATATTAAATTCCTCTTCATATGGATCTAAATTAGGCTGTAGCACAAGTACTTTCACTTTGTTATCATTATCTAATTGTATATTACTATATCTTATGAGTGAATAAATAATTGGTGTTAACAAGATAAAAACAAAAAGAAACGCATAAATATAAAATGCTTTATCTTTAAAATTTTTGTAATAAATAAATCTAATAATCAAATAAATTAAAATATTTATTAGCCATATCCATAGAGTGCCACCTAAAACACCAGTGAATTCATACCATTGTACTATAGAAGGCATAGTAGCAAATACATTGCCTAATGTGAGCCATGGCCAGCTGAGCTGCCAATTAAAATGTAAATATTCAAAACAAATCCATAAAATCACATAAATAATGCCAATTCTATTGGTACTACCTAACCATTTTTTTAGATTAAATGCCATTTGTAATGTCAGTGACATTAGTGCTGCATTTGCTAAAATCACAAATACTGAGCCTACTGCTGTTGCATACCAAATCCAATAACTAGTAAATGCATTCCACAGCAAAAATCCTGGATAAGTATAGCGAAATATCGCTCCACCAATGAATTTGTCTCTATTATGTTCTATGTAATCTATTATCCATAAAAATGGTACCAAACTAATCAAACTAAATAGTGGAAATCCTTTTAATGGCCAGCTAATTAATAGTAGGCAACCGCCAATAATTGATGATAATATTAAATATTTCTTTTTGTGTTTATCTATATTTATCATAATTTATTTTATTATTGCAAAATAAAACAAAATAATTTATTAATCAATCACGTAAAAGTTATTTTATTTTGAAATTTGCTTTTATTAATGATTTACTTCTAATAATAAAATACCTAAAAAAAATTGGTTTAAAAAATTCAATTTATCTAACAGATTTTAAATCATTCTTTAAATTTTTTCAAAATTTGTTTTTTTCACATTTTTACTTTTATTTTGTCTAATAAAAAAATAATATATTAAATTCGAAAACTATCTTTTTAAAATGAAAAATTTTTTACTTCATCTCTCCTTAAAAAAAGTATTTTTTATAATTATACTTTTTCATTTTTCAAATTTATACTCTCAATCTGGTAATTGTGATGTAAATACCCCATATTATTTAGTAGATTTATCTTCATCAATAGATAGTGTCTGGATTTCTCCATTGGTAGTACGTGATGGTAATTGTTGTGGAACAACAAATCCTGATAGATGCGTCGAGTTTTACATAACAATGAATCCAGGTACTATTGCTATTCGTTTTAGTATCAATTCAGGTGCTATACCACCTGGATCTATGTTTTATCAAGTCAATTGTGGACCACAGATTCCAGTAGGGGATGCAGTCTGTTTGCCACCACCAGGTCCATATACTTTGACTTTTTGTAAACCTGGAGGCAATGAAAATACTTATAAAATAGAAGCTATTCCTGCTCCATACACTGATTTTTTCTATGCTGATGTAGATGGTTATTGTTCTATTATGCTTAATGTTGTAGGCTTAGATCCTGCCACTGTTCAGTGGACAGATATATCCTATGGAGGATTATATGATAGCTATCTCAGCTGCACTAATTGCCTAACACCTATAGTAAATTTTTTACCAGATCACCCTCCATATGTTGATTACAAAGTTTGTGGTGAAGTTTTAACTCCAGCATGTTCTGTAAGCTTAGAATTTTGTGATACAGTTAGAGTTTTTTTTTATGATCAACTAAACGTTAGTTTGAGTGAAGATACTACATATATTTGTGAAGGTGAATCTCATATTAGTCTCATACCTACTGTAAGTGGCGGTTTACCTCCATATCAATTTTATTGGTATTTAGATGGTAGCATATTAAGTAATGATTCTATATTTGATGCATCTGAATCTGGAACTTACATATTAGAAGTTAGAGATTCTACTTATCCATCATGTTTACCATTTTTTGATACAATATTAGTCAATTTTGCTCCATTGCCGACCATTACTGCCACAGCAAATCCTGCTGAGATTTGTTTAGGAGAAAGTTCAGATTTGACAGTAAGTTCAGATATCACGGGAACAACGTTTAGCTGGTCAAATGGATTAGGAACCAATCCCAATGTAACAGTAAGTCCAACGACAACCACTACATATTCAGTTACTGGCACGACTAATGAAGGTTGCACAGGCACAACGTTAGTTACAGTAACTGTTCATCCATTGCCGACCATTACTGCAACAGCAACACTATCTGAGATTTGTCTAGGAGAAAGTTCAGATTTAATGGTAAGTTCAAATATTCCTGGGACGACCTTTAATTGGTCAAATGGATTAGGAACCAATCCCAATGTAACTGTTAGTCCAACGACTACAACTACATATTCAGTCACTGGCACGACTAATGAAGGTTGCACCGGTACAGCAGTAGTAACAGTAACTGTTCATCCATTGCCAACCATTACAGCTATAGCAACACCGTCAGAGATTTGTCTAGATGAAAGTTCAGATTTGACAGTAAGTTCAGATATTCCTGGAACGACCTTTAGTTGGTCAAATGGATTAGGAACCAATCCTAATGTAACAGTTAGCTCAACGACTACAACGACATATTCAGTTACTGGTACGACTAATGAAGGTTGCACCGGTACAGCAGTAGTAACAGTAACTGTTCATCCATTGCCGACCATTACTGCCTCAGCAAATCCAACAGAAATTTGTTTAGGAGAAAGTTCAGATTTAATGGTAAGTTCTGATATTCCTGGAACAACATTTAATTGGTCAAATGGATTAGGAACCAATCCCAATGTAACTGTTAGTCCAACGACTACAACTACATATTCAGTTACTGGCACGACTAATGAAGGTTGCACCGGTACAGCAGTAGTAACAGTAACTGTTCATCCATTGCCAACCATTACAGCTATAGCAACACCGTCAGAGATTTGTCTAGATGAAAGTTCAGATTTAATGGTAAGTTCAGATATTCCTGGGACAACGTTTAGTTGGTCAAATGGATTAGGAACCAATCCCAATGTAACAGTTAATCCAACGACTACCACGACATATTCAGTTACTGGCACGACTAATGAAGGTTGTACAGGCACAGCAGTAGTTACAGTAACTGTTCATCCATTGCCGACCATTACTGCCTCAGCAAATCCAACTGAAATTTGTTTAAATGAAAGCTCAGATTTAATGGTAAGTTCAGATATTCCTGGGACAACGTTTAGTTGGTCAAATGGTTTAGGCACAAATCCAAATGTAACTGTCAGTCCAACAACAACCACTACATATTCAGTTACTGGCACAACACCTGAAGGTTGCACTGGTACAGCAGAAGTTACAGTAACTGTCCATCCATTGCCAAATATCACTGCAACAGCAACTCCAACAGAGATTTGTCTTGGTGAAAGTTCGGATTTAACTGTAAGTTCAGATATCCCTGGAACAACGTTCAACTGGTCTAATGGTTTAGGCACAAATCCAAATGTAACTGTTAGTCCAACAACAACGACAACATATTCAGTAACTGGAACAACACCAGAAGGGTGCACTGGCACCGCAGAAGTTACAGTTACTGTCCATCCATTACCAACTATTATAGCTAGTGCAACTCCATCAGAAATTTGCCTAAATGAAAGTTCAGAACTGATGGTAAGTTCAGATATCCCTGGAACAACTTTTAGCTGGTCAAATGGATTAGGCACAAATCCAAATGTAACTGTTAGTCCAATAGCTACTACAACATATTCAGTTACAGGCACAACACTTGAAGGTTGTACTGGCACAGCAGAAGTTATAGTTACTGTACATCCATTGCCAACTATCACTGTAACAGCTAATCCAACAGAAATTTGCCTAAATGAAAGTTCAGAACTGATGGTAAGTTCAGATATCCCTGGAACAACGTTTAGCTGGTCAAATGGATTAGGCACAAATCCAAGTGTAACTGTTAGTCCAACAGCTACGACAACATATTCAGTAACTGGAACAACACCAGAAGGGTGCACTGGCACAGCAGAAGTTACAGTAACTGTTCATCCATTACCGAATATTACAGCTAGTGCAACTCCAACAGAGATTTGTCTTGGAGAAAGTTCTGATTTGATGGTAAGTTCAGATATACCTGGAACAACGTTTAGCTGGTCAAATGGATTAGGCACAAATCCAAATGTAACTGTTAGTCCAACAGCAACCACTACATATTCAGTTACTGGAACGACACCAGAAGGTTGCACTGGTACTGCAGAAGTTACAGTAACTGTCCATCCATTGCCAAATATCACTGTAACAGCAACTCCAACAGAAATTTGCCTAAATGAAAGTTCAGAACTGACTGTAAGTTCAGATATCCCTGGAACAACGTTTAGCTGGTCAAATGGATTAGGCACAAATCCAAATGTAACTGTCAGTCCAACAGCTACCACAACGTATTCAGTAACTGGAACAACACCAGAAGGGTGCACTGGCACAGCATCAGTTACAGTTACTGTCCATCCATTACCAACTATTATAGCTAGTGCAACTCCATCAGAAATTTGCCTAAATGAAAGTTTAGAACTGATTGTAAGTTCAGATATCCCTGGAACAACGTTTAGCTGGTCAAATGGTTTAGGCACAAATCCAAATGTAACTGTTAGTCCAACAGCTACGATAACATATTCAGTTACAGGCACAACACTTGAAGGTTGTACTGGCACAGCATCAGTTACAGTTACTGTCCATCCGTTGCCAATTATCACTGTAACAGCTAATCCATCAGAAATTTGTCTTGGTGAAAGCTCTAATTTGATGGTAAGTTCAGATATCCCTGGAACAACGTTTAGCTGGTCAAATGGATTAGGCACAAATCCAAGTGTAACTGTTAGTCCAACAACAACGACAACATATTCAGTAACTGGAACAACACCAGAAGGGTGCACTGGCACCGCAGAAGTTACAGTTACTGTACATCCATTGCCAACTATCACTGTAACAGCTAATCCAACAGAAATTTGCCTAAATGAAAGTTCAGAACTGATGGTAAGTTCAGATATCCCTGGAACAACGTTTAGCTGGTCAAATGGATTAGGCACAAATCCAAATGTAACTGTTAGTCCAACAACTACGACAACATATTCAGTTACTGGAACGACACCTGAAGGTTGCACTGGCACCGCAGAAGTTACAGTAACTGTCCATCCATTGCCAACTATCACTGTAACAGCTAATCCAACAGAAATTTGCCTAAATGAAAGTTCAGAACTGATGGTAAGTTCAGATATCCCTGGAACAACCTTTAGTTGGTCTAATGATTTAGGCACAAATCCAAATGTAACTGTTAGTCCAATAGCTACGATAACATATTCAGTTACAGGCACAACACTTGAAGGTTGTACTGGCACAGCAGAAGTTACAGTAACTGTTCATCCATTGCCAAATATTACAGCTAGTGCAACTCCAACAGAAATTTGTCATGGTGAAAGCTCTGATTTGATGGTAAGTTCAGATATTATTGGAACAACGTTTAACTGGTCTAATGGATTAGGCACAAATCCAAGTGTAACTGTTAGTCCAATAGCTACGACAACATATTCAGTAACTGGAACAACACCAGAAGGGTGCACTGGCACAGCAGAAGTTACAGTAACTGTCCATCCATTGCCAAATATTACAGCTAGTGCAACTCCAACAGATATTTGTCATGGTGAAAGTTCTGATTTGATGGTAAGTTCAGATATACCTGGAACAACGTTCAACTGGTCAAATGGTTTAGGCACAAATCCAAGTGTAACTGTTAGTCCAACAGCTACGACAACATATTCAGTAACTGGAACAACAGTTGAAGGTTGCACTGGCACAGCAACAGTTACAGTAACTGTTCATCCATTGCCAACTATCACTGTAACAGCTAATCCAACAGAAATTTGCCTAAATGAAAGTTCAGAACTGATGGTAAGTTCAGATATACCTGGAACAACGTTCAACTGGTCAAATGGATTAGGCACAAATCCAAGTGTAACTGTTAGTCCAACAACAACGACAACATATTCAGTAACTGGAACAACACCAGAAGGGTGCACTGGCACCGCAGAAGTTACAGTTACTGTACATCCATTGCCAACTATCACTGTAACAGCTAATCCAACAGAAATTTGCCTAAATGAAAGTTCAGAACTGATGGTAAGTTCAGATATCCCTGGAACAACGTTTAGCTGGTCAAATGGATTAGGCACAAATCCAAATGTAACTGTTAGTCCAACAGCTACGACAACCTATTCAGTAACTGGAACAACACCAGAAGGGTGCACTGGCACCGCAGAAGTTACAGTTACTGTACATCCATTGCCAACTATCACTGTAACAGCTAATCCAACAGAAATTTGCCTAAATGAAAGTTCAGAACTGATGGTAAGTTCAGATATCCCTGGAACAACGTTTAGCTGGTCAAATGGATTAGGCACAAATCCAAATGTAACTGTTAGTCCAATAGCTACGATAACATATTCAGTTACAGGCACAACACTTGAAGGTTGTACTGGCACAGCAGAAGTTACAGTAACTGTTCATCCATTGCCAAATATTACAGCTAGTGCAACTCCAACAGAAATTTGTCATGGTGAAAGCTCTGATTTGATGGTAAGTTCAGATATTATTGGAACAACGTTTAACTGGTCTAATGGATTAGGCACAAATCCAAGTGTAACTGTTAGTCCAATAGCTACGACAACATATTCAGTAACTGGAACAACAGTTGAAGGTTGCACTGGCACAGCAACAGTTACAGTAACTGTTCATCCATTGCCAACTATTAATTTTTCTGTTAATCCAGCTCACTGTGGTCAATCAGACGGCAGTATTTCATTAAATATTAATGGAGCAGTACCACCTTATACTTACAACTGGTCTAATGGTTATACAGATGCCAATTTAAATAATATCTTAGCAGGGAATTATATAGTAACAGTAACAGATGCTATAGGCTGTACAAGCAGTGCCACTATATATGTAGAAGATTTGACTGGTCCAACTGCTAATTTTACATTTAAACCTCAAATGACAACTATTGAAAATCCACTTATATATTTTCAGAATTATTCTACTGGAGCCACTTCATATTATTGGACCTTTGGTGATGATAATAGCTCAGAAGAGTTTGCTCCCAATCATATTTATGTAGAACCAGGTAGCTATCATGTAGTATTATATGCAATAGATGATTATAACTGCATTGATACTGTAGGAGCTCAAATAATAATTAAAGACATTAGCACTTTTTATATTCCTAATGCTATAATGCCTCATAGTGGAAATATAAATAGTATTTTTAATGTTTTTGGAGTAAACATAGATCCAGATAATTTCGAGATGCGTATTTTTAATAGATGGGGAAACCAAATATTCTATACTACAAATCCAAATATAGGATGGGATGGTACCTATAACGGAGAATACGTTCAAGAAGGATCATATTCATATATTTTCAATTTTATTACTGAAACAGATGGCATCAAGCATACTGTCATAGAAAAAGTTTTAGTTTTGTATTAATTTTAATGTGATATAATAATTTTTTAATCACATAATAGTTATTTTATTTGTAAATTTGTTTTTATGAATGATATACTATTATATAATAAAATACCTAAAAAGAGTTGGTTTAAAAAATTATTAAAAATATTTTTAATTGTTTTAATTGTCATCTTTTTATTTTTTACTGTTTCTTTTATTTATGTTTATACACATCAGCATATTATTAAAAATAAATTGGTGGAATATGTAGATAATTATCTAAAAGTTCCTTTGTATGTTGATGCTATTGACTTAAATTTGTTTTCTCATTTCCCTCTCATATCTGTTAGATTTACAAATGTAGAAATACGAAATGATGATTTACTATCAATTAATTATATGGATGCTAGCACTAATATCTTTGATATCATAAGAGGTAAATATAATATTAGAAGAATTTACTTGAATGATGGTAAAATTAACTTAAAAATTCATGAAGATGGTAAAAATAATTTTGATATTTTCGTAACTGATACTACTGAAAAAGTTAATGCTATCCTTTTGGAATTTCCAAATATTTATCTCAAAAATATTCATCTAGGATATATATCTACCAAAGATCAAATGTCTATAGGCACTACTATTCATAAAATGCATACTAATGGCAAATATAATAAAAATGTATTTTCAGAAAATTCAGATATTAATTTTACTCTTGATAGTCTGATGATAGACACTACCTTTTCTTTGAAACATAATATTGAAATCAATATTTCCACAAGTAGCAATATTGATATAGATAATTCTATATTTCATGCTAAAAAAATCGTTGGTGATATTGGTGGTAATGATTTCTCAATGTCGCTAATGTATAATTTTAATTCTCAAAAGCCTAATATAGATGCGAACCTTAATATTAAAAAAAATAATATAAATAATATAATCGAGCTTTTACCAGAAAAAATTAAAAAGAATATAGAGACGTATTCACTAAAAGGTACTATTTCGCTTACAACACAAATAAAGGGATATTTATATGCGGGACATTATCCTAAACTAAATGCTAAATTGTATTGTAATGATCTGAAATTAAAAAATGAAAAAATTAATTTGTCTAAGGTTAATTTTAGTGCTAATATTACTACAGAAAATATTTCTAATTTATCTAAATATAATATCGAAATTAATGATTTGCAAGTTAATTATGAGAATAATAGCCATATAAATGGAAAAGTAAAATTGCAAAATCTCATTAGCCCTACTATAAATTTAGATATTGTGGGAATGGTAGATTTGCATGAAATGGCATTTTTAAATAATGATAATGTGCAAATTAATAGTGGGCAAATACAAATAGAACTGAAAGGACAAACGAGCCTGCCTAATTGGTATGGAGGATTGAAAAGTATTTTAGTAATGTCTGATATAAATTCAAAACTAAATATACAATCTGCGAATTTTTACATTGCTCCATATAATATCAAAGAATTAAATACTGTAGCCTTGATAAATAATGATAGTTTAAAAATACAAACATTAACTTGTAAAATTAATGAACAGTATATACAAAATGCTGATGCGACTATTATAAAATGGAAAAATCTATTTCTCAGTGATAGACCATTTTTACAAGTAAATCTAAATGCCAATATTCCAAAACTAGTTTTAGATAGCCTCATAAAAAAACAAGATAATACTCAAACTAAGCCTTCTAGTACAAAACTGCAGCCGACAATATTAGCTAATGCTAATATTAAAATCGATAATTTGATATATATGAATGTGGGAGCTAAAAATTTAAATCTAAATACTCATATAGAAAGTAATGCAACCAATCAATTTATTAAAGTAGAAATGGCTTCGGAGCTAATAAAATATAAATTATTCTCTGCTAATAATTTAAAACTAAACGGTAGAATGATATCAAATAAATTTGTAATCGATAAAATAGATTTCAAAGCATTCGGTGGGAATATAAATGGCAGTGGTTATTTAGTGCCTGGTGAACAAAAAAATGATTTTGCTATAGACTTGATAGCTAATAAAATAAATATTAATCGATTGTTTACAGAAATGGAAAATTTCAATCAAAAAATTCTAACTGATAAAAATATTAATGGTATTACACATATAGATTTGCAGGCACGCGGCTCACTCACAAAAAATTGGCAAATTATTAAACCTTCGATGAAAGTTACTGCTGTTATTAATATAAAAAATGGTGAATTAATAAATTTCGAACCATTGATGGGTTTAAAAAAATATATCAATAGAGATTTCTCACATATCAAATTTGGAGAACTTAATAATACATTGTATCTATCAGATCAAATAGTAGAAATACCAGAAATGGCGATTTTGAGTAATGTCATTAACATAAAAGTAAGAGGGAAGCATAATCTAAATAATGAAATAGATTATCATCTAGCAGTGAAAGCTCGTGAGTTGCTACATCAGGGAAATAATCAAAAAGATAATATAGATGACTATGGCTACATTAACTATGATGATACCAAAGGTATCACATTATACGTGCGAGTTTATGGTAAACCTGGAAATTATAAATATGAACTTTTTGATAGAGAACAACGTAAAATTTCTAGACAAGAAGCCGTCAGACAAGAGCAAGAAAATATTAAAACTAATATTAAAGCAGAAATGAGTAATTTTAGTCAAGATACTTCATTATTAATAGTAAGACCAGAAGACAATAAGCCTAAAGCATACCAAATAGAATGGAATAATGCAGATACTCAAAAAGTAGATAAAAAAACATACACAAAACCAAAGAAAAAATTAAATATAGAGTGGGAATAATATCTGAATACTGCTTATAATTTAATATGAAAGCAACTTATTATTAGTTATTAATTAAAGGTCTATTTTGTTTAATTTTTTTATAGATCTTTACTTTTATCGACTACATCTTTTTTTAGAAATTCGTCTTTTATTCTACCAGCCATATAAAATCTATCCCTGTAGTATGGCATTTCTAAAGAATCTATACGTACACCCAGTTGAGAACTTGCATGAATAAATTTTTTATCTCCAAGATAAATTCCTACGTGTGAAACACGATTTTTATTTATTTTAAAAAATACTATATCTCCAAATTTTGCTTCTTCTATAGGAACTTTTTTTACATTTTGAATAATGTCATATGCAGATCTATTTAGTGAAAAACCATAAACATTATTATAAATAGAATACACCATACCACTACAATCTGTACCTGATTTATCTTTACCACCATATTTATATGGTACTCCCAGCCAGCTATCTATTTCTTTAATTAAATTAGTATCTGCATCATCAGGTAGATCTACTCCCCATTTAGCTTCATATTTACTAATAGTAGAAATGCTTTCTTTATTAAAAGCTTCTGTTTTTTTAGGATCATTCTTTTCTCCCTTATTTGTCGTTGATGTAGTTTCAGAGGATTTTGTACTTGGGTTATGAGTGGCTATTTGCCTTTCATGTATATAATCTACTAATCCACTACATGATATTAAACTAAAAAAAACAAATATTATTAGCAACCTCTGAGCTGCAGATAATCCCGTCATCTATCACATTTTTTGATTTTACAAATTTAATAATTTTTTCAAAATTTAATAAACTTGTAAAATTTCTTATTATTTATTTTGATTAGATAAATGCCAGCCTCCCATGTTTGCATTGAAATCTCGCAAATATTATCGTTTATATCTTTGTCATAAAAAGTCTGACCTAAAATATTAGTGATTTGAATATTAGTAATTAAATTTTGAGAATGTATAATCAAATTATTATCAATATTTACAAATTTAATTATTTCTTCTTCTAAATCATTAATATTAGTAATATTTATAGTTTCTGTCATAGTATCAGATCCGCAATCATTAGTTACAATAAGTTTCACAATAAATAAAGAACCATTATTATAGGTATGAGTAGGGCTTATATCATAACTATAATTACCATCTCCAAAGTCCCAATAGAAGGAATCAGCATTTTGGCTAAGATTAGAAAAAATAACATTATTACCATTTATCTCATATGAAAATGCAGCTATGGGTAAATAGCTTACATTGATATAAATTGGAACTAATGGACTTTCGCATTTCTCCTCTATTTCCCAATCGTAGAAGTAATAATAATAGCTAGTAGGACTAGTGCTAGCAGTGCTAGACGTGATAGTGATAAAATTATTAATATTAAATGGATAGCCGAGATTAGGTCCACCATTAGTACCATTTCTATATAAATTAGGATAAGCAGATGCTGTGATTTTCAGATTATTTCCTATTGGTATTTGCCAATTCAGATTGATGCGACTCTCGCCAGATGGTATGTTTATTGTTTGAGAATAAATCTGATTAGAATTACTATCATACAATTTAATAGTTCTATCAGCAGTAGAGTTAGCATATACTTTTACAGATTTCAGATTGACAGGGTGTAAACAATCGAAATATAAGCCATGCTCTACATCATTATTAAAATATCCACCTGTACCACTATTATCAGTTTTACCACCAGAATATGTACTGCTTATTATATTATTTACATAAATAGTATCGTCATTTAATATATTACTAATGGAATATTCATTTCCTGTGTTGATAATAGAATTGCCTACATTGTCATCATACCAATAAATATCTCCATTTGCAGTAGCTTGAATTGTTATTCCTTCTCCATAGCATACATTGTAATTAGTTTGTGATAAAGAAGGGCTATCGGGCATTTCAACTGTAATGAGGTTATTATAAATTACTGAATCTTCACCAGCGCAACTTGTTACTTTTAGTTTGACGTTATAAGTACCATTCTGAGTATAAAAGTGCGTTGGGTTAGATTCATTACTAGTAGTTCCATCTCCGAAGTCCCACAGGAATGTACTATTAGCACTAGTTGTACTATTATTAATAAAATTAACAATGCCAGAGCATGTATTAGTAACATCTGCAGTAAAATCAGCTACTGGTGGATATGGATACAAAGTAACATTTCTCACAGTTATATTTTTGTTTTGTATTGTAATGCTAGTAATAGTATCAGATTGATAACCTGGTGCAGAGACTATCATAGTCCAAGTGCCAGCAGCTATAGGTCTGTAATAATCACCATGAGGCAAATGTGAATAAACTTGGCTGCTATCTGCATCATGATTATAAATAGTTATCAAAGCTTTGATAGGATTACCAGTACATCCATCTATTACAGTTCCTCTAATACCATAAATTGCTTGTTCTAAATAGTTTAAAAAACTACGATAATTATATGTCCAGAAATTTTCAAGTTCATTAGCAGCAGGAGTTTTTGTAGTTGAAATCTCTAAAGTGATTTCTCTGCAATGAGCGAAGTAGTTCATCCAATCTTGTCTAGAGCCACTTACTACATACCAAGAAGCTCCTTCAATTACTCCTGGGTAGTCTGCTCCATAAGGTGTATCTTCAAAATATCCACTAGGACTATAATATTGTGCTGTATCTGCATATTCTTTGCAAATATATTTCCACCAAGTTTTATCTGGATGATCTGCGGTTTTGTAATCCCAGGGATAGTTAGCAATTTCTGCTCCACCATGGAAATTCATAGCCATCACAAAAGGATATTTTTTGCCATAATTCATAAAAGCTTGTGTCTCTATCTCAATTGAGTAAGTATTATCATCACCTATACTACCATTAGGAACAGGGAAATTCCTATTTAAATCCATACCACTTGCATTGCCTCTAGTAGCTCCACTTACAGTATTATCACCTCCTGCATATGTGCCATCTGGATTTGCTAAAGGATTGATGTGGATCTCTAAAGAATCAACAATTTTTTTAATTCTAGTATTAGAATTATAATTTAGCAATAAATAATCTATCAAGCGTAACATAAGCACATAGCCCGTTAATTCGTCACCATGCATTGAAGATGTATAGAAAATTTTTGGTTCTTTTTCGTTTAATTGTACATTATCTGAAATTATTGCAGATAGTATGAGTCTACCTTCAACAGTTGTTCCTATTGTATCCAATTTACAAAGGCTTGGATAATTTTGAGCAAATTGTTGCATTAGTGCTAGATATGCGCTATATGTAGGGTAATAATCCCAGCTAGTTATTTGTTTAGTTAAAACATCGGATTCATCTTTCATATTTAGCTCTGCCTTACTCAACCTCATACTTGGTGGAGTAAGTTTAATAAAATTAAGATTAAGATTATTAAAACTCTCATACTGATTAATAGTAACATATGCGTAAATAGTATCTGTGGTTATTTTATCAATATAGATAGTATGACTAAGTGTATTAATATTGATATTATTATTATGTATAGGAATAGCTATAAATATTTCTTTTCTACCATCAAATAAATCATTATTAATGTTAGATTGGCTAAATAGTAAATTAGTTCCTAAGATAAAAATTAAGCCAATTATAAAACAAAATAAATTTTTCACTGTTTAATATTTGACAAATGGTAATACTTTAACTTTATTATTTATAGCAATGTGAGAATAATATACGCCGTCAGCCACATTATTTAAATATATATTTTGAGTACTATTAGCATTTATTATTTGATTTTCAATGACGCACATACCAAGTGAATTATAAATAGATATGGAAATTTGTTTATTAGATTTATTATTAAATATCAGAGCTTGATAATCATTAGACCAGTATAAAGAATAATCATTATCATAATCATTAATAGAAACACCACTATGGCAAGTTATATCAATTTGATCGATATAAGTACAACCGCAATAATCAGTAGCTGTCAATGAATAAGTATAATTTTGACCATTTTGAGGTGTCAAAGTGATAGTTTGCCCAGTAGATTGGTCTGACCATAGATATGTAGCAAATTCATCACCTGCATCAATAGTAATTTCTTGCCCACAAATAGTATCAATATTTTCGCCTAAATCTAAAGTAAGGGATGGATCACAGTTACCTTTAATTAAAAGACTATCTATATACCAGCTATCACCATAATCCTGAGTCATCACAAAAGCAATATAAACATTTTGATTAGCATATTCACTCAAATCGATAGTTTTTTTAGTATATGTGGTGCCAAAGCTAGATTCATTCCATTGAGAAACAGTAGTAAATGCAGTATGCGAAGTCTGAGAAGTAGTAGAAACACGTACACTATAAGTAGAGCCCCAGTCATAACTATAATCTTGTTTTTGATAAAAAGTAAGTACTGGATTAGTACACAGATGAATTTTAGGAGTAACTAACCAATCCTCAGCTTGTCCACCAAAAACATTTTCAAAATCTACAAAAGCTGCCCCAGAACCCTCATAAGCGTCATTAGTATTTTGCCAATTATTGCTAGTACCTAATCCATTGCTACCTATAAATGTTGTCCAGCATGCTGGTGGGAAAGTGCCATTGAAGAGTTCAACAAATGGAGAAGGACGCAGAAAAGGATGTACCGTTCCTATCCATTCTAAAGTATCATTACTATTGTTTTCATCTATACTACCATTAGGATCTGCACACCATACAATTAATGAATGTGCACCTTGTTCTAATAAATACGAAGATAAATCGATGGTGATAGTCTGATTGGTAGGTAATGAACCAGTCCAATTGCTAACATTTGTAGAACCACCATCAAAAGTCCAATATAATTTCAATGAAGTTAAGGTCAGATTGCCTCTGTTTTTTATGACAGCTTGGAAATTTTGTGTAGAACTATCACAAAATTCATTTGTAGCTGGTAAAATTTGAATAACAGAAGCATCTAAATCTACAGTTGGCATATTAGGATCATAACCTTCTAAAACAGTTACTCCACTATTAGAAGGATCTAACCAATCTTTTAACCTATTACTGGAAGAACCACCGCCGTTCCAAGATACTCCGAGTTTGCCATACCAGTCTGAGCTTGTATTGCCACAAGCAGCATAGCCTCCATGAAGTTGTCCTATAATATGCCCAGTAGGATCGAATAATGGAGAACCACTAGAACCAGGTTCTGTAGTAGTGCCATCACTCCATGATGTAATTCTCCAGTGAGTACCATCTCCTGGTATAGAATTATTTAAATAAGTTGTAGTACTCACACCACCATTAGACCAGCTGATTTTTTTAATATCACCTGATGGATGATGTATTCCTACCACTTTACCACTAATATTATCATCTGTTGTGCGATTCCATCCAGAAAAATAAACATTATATGATGCGGGAATATCATTATTGATTTGCACTAAACAAAAATCTGAATTAGCATATCTAGCTTTCAATGTTGCACCACTCATAGAATTATATGAAGGAGAGCTAGAAGGGTTACTGCAAGTAGGGCTTTGCCAATTAAACCAAAACACCCAACTAGAAGGATCAGAATAACAGTGATTAGCAGTTAAAACATATGGAGTACCATCATTATTAGTATTATTTATTAATGCGCCAGAACAGAATCCATTCCCACCTGATACGAGCATGCATACAGAACGTATCTGATCTTCCCAGCCAGCAGCCTGTGGACAAGCCACATTTACATTACAACTATCAGATTGTCCGAATGATTTCATAGCATAATCATAAGCATTCCTATAGCCATGAGTAATTCTATAAAGATGTAAACTAGGCAGTACATTAACTGCAGCATCTTGATTTACTTCAATTGTAACCTCATCCCCAGGTATCAAAGTTGTAGCGAAAACGCCATCTTTGCTATTATTATTGTAATTAAAAGCACCTAATACCATGCTTTTATCAGCATTATATAAATACAGTTCAGTATTTGCGGGTAAATGAAATTGATCAAAAGTGAAATTAAGAGTAAGAGCACCGTCAGATTTAAATGTCATTAGCCATATCTTTTTCCCATTTATTATTGTATCAAAAGCTTGATCAATAATATCTATATCTACATAAACATTTTGCCCAAATCTCCATGGCCTATCTTTATATTTATCTACTATGGCATCCTCCATCTTCAATGCCTCTACATCTATACTGGGAAGTGTGTAAATGTTAGTTGTATTTACTTTAGCTTCGAAGCTAGCTGGTGTTCCTGGATAACTAATCTGACTATAAGAAATCAAACTTGTTAAAAATAAAATTAAAAATACTGTTTTTTTCATATGTAAAATTTTTATTTTATTACAAAACTATAAAAAATATTTTAAAAAATAATATTTTTGTAAATATAAAAAAATTAATTAAAAAAATATGTCTCAAATTTTACATATAGTGCCTACTCCAATTGGTAATTTAGAAGATATCACTATTAGATCTTTAAATTATTTTAAACAAGCTGATCTGATAATTTGCGAAGATACTAGATCTGCCAATAGATTGTTCAGAATGTTGGATATTGATTTATTAAATAAAAAATTTATAAGTTATCATAAAGATAATGAACATAGAATAGTTGATATACTAATAAATGAAATACAAACATATACTTTCCCAATTTTATTGAGTGAGGCTGGTATGCCAGCTATTAGTGATCCTGGATATTTATTAATAAGAAATTGTATTAAAATAGGTATTGATGTAGAGGTAATACCTGGCGCCTCAGCATTATTAGTAGCTTTAGTGGGTAGTGGATTACCATGTGACAAATTCCATTTTGAAGGATTTTTGCCAACAAAATCTGGTCGAAAACAAAGATTAGAGTTTATTAATAATTATCCTTATACTTCTGTGATTTATGAATCTCCTTATAGAATAAATAAAACTCTACAAGAAATGTTAGAGTTTTTTAGCCCTGATCATCCTATTGCTATTTGTAGAGAATTAACTAAAATGCATGAAGAATTTATTAGAGGACAACTCTCAGAAATCATTGAACAAACAAAAGATAAAAAATGGAAAGGCGAAATTGTATTAGTAATCGCTGGGAAAAATATTAAAAATCTTTAAAAAATATTATTCTCTTAATTCCCATAACACTATATAAATATATTAATTTAAATGCTATCATAATTTTTTAATACTTATACTATAAATGTATTTTAAATTTTTTTTGGAGTCTATTTTATTTAAATAATAAATACACTTAAAAAATTTATATAAATTTTACTTTTATTCACATTTCAAAGAACTTAAATATATGAATATATTTAAGGATTATTAATTAATAAATTAGCATTTAAAAATTTTTTATAAAAAATTTTATATAATTAAAAAATTATATAAATTTGTAAAAAATTTATTATGAAAAGGATTATTATTTTGTTAGAATTAGGTTTATTCCTAATGAGTATTAATTTATTTTCACAGGCTTACCTGGTAAATAATTGTTATTCAACAGTCTCAAATAATGTATACCTTATTGTAAATGGGCATGTAAATAACCAAAGTAGTGGAAATCTATACCTTACTGGCACTAATTCTAATGTTATGGTACAAAATAACATAACCAATGATGGTAATATAAATAGTAGTGGCATAATAGAGCTATACGGAGATTGGATAAATAATTCTACATGTACACATAATAATACGAGTAATGTATATCTAAAAGGTGCAAATCAAACTATAGGAGGTAGTGCTACTACAACTTTTTATAATCTGT
>Ga0209537_1001311_pt1 | contig 28395 bp, 28 predicted proteins | sample BioPla4DNA1_FD_187698 | JGI IMG/M metagenome (GOLD analysis project Ga0209537, IMG submission 187698) | Biogas fermentation microbial communities from Germany - Plant 4 DNA1 (SPAdes) (version 2) | ecosystem: Engineered > Bioreactor > Anaerobic > Digestate | place: Bielefeld, North...
TATTAAATTAAATATTCTATGCGGGAGTGACTCAATGGTAGAGTGTCACCTTGCCAAGGTGAAAGTTGCGGGTTCGAATCCCGTCTTCCGCTTTTCTAAATCCCTTGATTTTTCAAGGGATTTTTTATTGCGTTAAAATATGAATTTTTCATAACTTGTAAGTTTAGTTTACTTATACATGGTATTCTTGAATGGTATATATATTAAATTAAATCAAAAAAAGTATTATGTTTAGCTAGCGGTGGTGGCCAGCAAGGGCCTGTGTTGGCAGCATTAGGTGCGGAAGTTACTGTATTTGACAATAGTCTTAAGCAACTAGAAAAAGATGAGTTTGTAGCAAAAAGAGATGGATTGAATATTAAAACCGTTCAAGGTGACATGAAAGATTTATCAGTTTTCGATGATGAATATTTTGATTTTAGAAGATATAGGTGGAACGGCATTAGATGAATTCATATATTCATCAATTGTTACAAAGGCTATAAAGCTATAGTAGAATATGACGGTATTATATAAAAGATTTATAAATGATAAGTTAAAATGAGTGATTGTGAGAAAAGTAAAACTAGATTTTTATATCTAGTTTTTTTAAAACCTTTTTTACTTTCTTTCGTCTAGTATGTCAAAGAACATTACAATTAGAAAATATTTGGGAGGGAAAACTATGAGACGTATTTTAGCAATTTCTGTGTGTATACTATTATTTATAACAGGTTGTGTAAGGAAGGATGTGGCTACTTTATCTGATAAAAAGAACGGAGATGCTTCTTCATCTGATAATAGTAAGGTATTTGTTAGTGAGGATGATAAGTTTAGGTTGAAGCTTTTTATTAATGGTACTGAATTTAAGAGTACAGATAAAATAGATATATATGCAACTCTTGAATACATAGGAGATGAGGATGAGATAAAAATTTGTCATAGTGATCCATATTTTGATTTTGTAATAACTGACCATAAAGGCTTTAATACAGGTGGTGTATTTGCATCAGTTTTAAAGTATACAGTGTTAAAAAAGGGAGAAGTAAAAAAGATTCCTTACTGTAAAAGTGGTTCATATAGTGGGGATGATCCTAATGCTGAGTTTTGGGATGCTTTTTATGCGGAAGAGGATTTGTACTTACCAAAGGGAGAGTATACTATTTCAGGAATTTGCAGTTTTACCATAGGTGATGAACCGAAAGGAAATGAATATTCAAAAGCAGTGAAGGCTCAAATAAAGGTAAATTAGTATTTTAGGTAAAAGAAGCTTGTTTTTTGTGTAATTTCGTATTTCAAAACCAATCCTATATTATTCAAAAAAACTTTCCAAAATTTCGAATTACTATTATAATATAATAAATATTAATCAATAATGATTGGAGAATGAAATATGGAACAGAATATAAATAGTGAAATTATGGATAAATTAACAAAGGTGTGCTTATGTAAGGCTATACCAAGATCAAAAATTAAGGCTGCCATAAGAGGGGGAGCTCATACCTTAAAGGAAGTTCAAAAGGCTACTGGTGCAGGTTCTGGTGGTTGTCAAGGACGCAGGTGTTCACCTAAGATAGAAGCGTTAATAGAACAGTATAAAAATGGTGAATGGGAGTAAAATCTTTGCTTTAAATATTGATTTTATGAACCTTTTATACTATAATGAATACCTGAGTGAACTAAAAATAGGCGCTTGTAGCTCAGCTGGATAGAGTTACGGACTTCGAATCCGGAGGTCGGAGGTTCGAATCCTCTCAGGCGCACTAGCAAAAGGACTGTTGCACAAGAACTAATTTAATGTATTAGTTTTGCAATAGTCCTTTTTAACTTTTAAATACCTTTTCATAGCTTGTCCTGATGTTCCCTGCATCCATAAACTCTTTTTTGTAACAAAGCAACATACTCAAATATTAAATATATTTAATTTTTAATACTAGTTGCTAGGTAATTATGGGGCATAGTTAAAAGCTAATAAAGCACCAAATTTAAGCTAGGTAGACATAGCTCACGGTAGAAGATTAAAAATATCAAGCATATTAATCTAACCTCAAGGTAAACTAAGAATGGAGGTGATTAATATGACCAGTAAAAGTGAAAAGAAAAAAAGAAATGACAATAAAGGCACCAACCCAAAAACTGCAAATCCAATAACTATGGATACAGATAGTAATATGCATAAACCTGTTAGAGGGCTACCCAATAAATAACTACCTCTAGCAATAGGCTATGCCAATTTTTATTGACATCTAGGTTGGTCTATGTTAATATGGTTTAAAAAGTAATATACCTTTAAGTTGATCCAGAGAGGTCAGGAAGGAAGTCATATAACTGAGAGATGTATTCAATGGTATAGTCATGCCTTCCTTTAAGGAGGGCATTTTTTATGCCCTAATTCATCAATATGACTCTTTACCTTTAAATTTAGCCCAGAGAGGTTAAGAAGGGGAGGAATGGTAATGTTAAAAGCAAAGCATTTGTTAGATCCAATGGACTTTTCAGTAGAGGAAATGGATGAAATCTTTCAATTAGCCAATCAAATTATTTCAAATCCACAGGACTTTTCTCACATCTGTGATGGAAAGATATTAGCCACTCTTTTTTATGAACCCAGCACTAGAACAAGACTTAGCTTTGAAGCCGCTATGTTGAGATTAGGTGGAAGTGTAATAGGCTTTTCTGAAGCTAGCTCTAGCTCAACAGCAAAAGGAGAAAGTATAGCAGATACCATAAGAGTTGTAGATTGCTATGCAGATATTGCTGTGATGAGACATTATAAGGAAGGTGCGCCTAAAATCGCTGCTCAATATTCAAGTATACCAATAATTAATGCTGGTGATGGAGGCCATCAACATCCTACTCAAACTTTAACAGATCTATTAACAATCAAAAATATAAAAGGAAGGCTTTCCAATTTGACTATAGGTGTGTGCGGAGATTTGAAATTTGGAAGGACTGTACATTCTTTAATTAAAGCCATGTCCAGATATTCTAATGTTAAGTTTGTCTTAATTTCACCAGAGGAATTAAAAGTACCTAATTATATAATAAGTGAGGTTTTAGAAAAGAATAATATCGAATATATGGAAACTAATACTATGGAAGAGGTTATAGGAGAGTTGGATATACTCTATATGACCAGAGTTCAGAGGGAACGTTTCTTTAATGAAGAAGATTATATAAGACTTAAGGATAGCTATATTCTAGATAGCGATAAGATGAAGTTAGCCTCAGAGAATATGATAGTAATGCATCCTCTTCCAAGAGTGAATGAAATTGCCTATGAAGTGGACAATGACCCTAGGGCTTACTATTTTAAACAAGCCAAATTTGGTATGTATGTAAGAATGGCACTGATGATTAAACTTTTAGGACTGATGTAGGAGGATGAAAATGATTAGTATAAACAGTATAAAAAAAGGGATTGTCATTGACCACATATCTGCAGGCTTAGGCATAGAAATATTTGAATACTTACAGCTACAAGGGGCAGATTATATTGTGGCCCTTATTATGAATGCACCTAGCAAGAAAATAGGAAAAAAAGATATTATAAAGATTGAAAATGAGCTTGATATAGATCTTAGAAAGCTTGGATTGATAGATCCAAATATAACAATTAATTTTATAGAAAATGAAACTATAACTAAGAAAATAAAGCTAGAAATTCCCACTAAGGTAGAAAATGTTATATACTGCAAGAATCCTAGGTGTGTAACTTCTGTAGAAGAGTATATTCCTCATATATTCCATCTTGTTGATGGTAAGGAGAGGTTATATCGCTGCGAATATTGTGATGACATAGTTAGATTTAAGGATCTATAAGGAGGTAAGGAGGAAGAAGGATGGAATTATTAATAAAAGGTGCAAGAATTGTAGATTGGAGCTTAGATTTTATTGGCGATATATATATTAAGGATGGAAAGATATATGAGATAGCGGCGGAGATAAACAGAGACGTGGAAACCATAGATGCTAAAGGAAAGGTTGTTATGCCTGCCTTTGTAGATTTACACTGCCATTTTAGGGACCCTGGTTTTACTTATAAGGAAGACATAGCTAGTGGGTCAAGGGCTGCAGTAAGAGGGGGCTACACCACAGTAAATCTTATGGCAAATACTAAACCTGTTTGCAGTTCTTTAGAAACTGTAAATTATGTCCTTGAAAAGGGGGCGGAAACAGATTTGGTGGATATACATCAGTGTATGTCCATAACAAGAAACTTGGAAGGAAATGACCTTAGCCACTTGGAGGAGCTTACTCAGGCTAATCATAAGGTTAAATTCTTATCCGATGATGGTAAGGGTGTAGGGGACAGCAGAGTTATGATGGATGCAATGCTAAAAGCTGCAAGGCTGAACCTTACAATTATATCCCATGCTGAAAGCCCAGAGTTTAGTAATGTAGATATGAGATTAGCAGAAAATATTATGACTTGGAGAGATATAAGCCTATCAAAATATACTAACTGTAGATTACATCTAGCCCATGTAAGCACAAAGGAAGCTATAGAGTATGTAATTGAGGCCAAAAGTAAGGGCTATCCAATAAGCTGCGAGGTAACTCCTCACCATATAGCTCTTACAGAACAAATAAAATATAGGGTTAATCCACCACTAAGAGAGCAGGAGGATGTAGAGGCTCTTATTGATGCCATTAAAAAAGGCTATGTAGATTGCATTGCTACAGATCATGCTCCTCATAGTAAAGAGGACAAGGAGAAGGGGGCTCCTGGAATTAGCGGTATAGAGACAGCCTTCTCAGTTTGCTACTCTACCTTGGTAGAAAAACAGCATATTTCCTTAAACAGGCTATCAGAGCTTATGTCTAAGACCCCAGCAGAAATAATGGGTTTGAATAAGGGAAAGCTACAAATTGGATATGATGGGGATTTAGTAATAGTAGATTTAGATAAGGCTTATTATATAGATGTAAATGACTTTGAATCTAAAGGAAAAAATAGTCCTTTCCATGGGTTTAAGGTAAGAGGAAAGGTTTTATATACAATAAAAAAAGGATCCGTTGTTTATAAGGATTTAAGAGGATAAGGACGGTGTGGTTATTATGATAATTGATAAATTATACGAGAGAGTTAAGGAAAGAGGAGTTGTTTGTGTAGGACTAGATACAGATTACAGCTATCTACCACAGTCTTTTGCAAATAGCTTCGAAAATATTGGGGATGCAGTTTTTAACTTTAATAAAAAAATTATAGATGCAACCATAGATGTGGCAGCTTGCTTTAAGGTTCAAATAGCTTATTACGAAGCTTATGGCTTAAAGGGTATGGAGGCTTATGCTAAAACCCTAAAGTATTTAAAGGAAAAGGACGCAGTAATTATTGCTGACGTAAAAAGGGGAGATATAGCAAAAACTGCGGAGATGTACGCTAAGGCACATTTTGAAGGAGATTTTGAAAGTGACTTTATAACCTTAAATCCTTATATGGGTATGGACACAATAGAACCATTCCTACCATACTTAAAGAATAAGGAAAAGGGAATATTTGCTCTAGTGAGAACATCTAATCCTGGCTCTAAGGATCTACAATATATAACTAATAAGGAAGATAGGAAAATTTATAATATAGTAGGAAATAAGATAAATAGTCTAGGTAAAGAATACATAGGTCTTTCTGGCTACAGCTCTCTAGGAGCAGTAGTAGGATGTACCTATAGCTATGAGGCTGAAGAAATAAGAAGGGAATTAGATAGCACCTTCTTCTTGATTCCTGGTTATGGAGCTCAGGGTGGCAAGGCCGAAGATGTGGCTCTCTATCTTAAGGATGGTAATGGCGGTGTAGTTAATTCTTCTAGAGCTATATTGCTAGCCTATAAAAAGAATGAAAAGGGTGAAAAGGAATTTGAACTTTGCTCTAGAGAAGAAGCAATTAGAATGAGAGATGAAATATTCAATGCATGTAAAAGAGCAAAGGAGGTTACTAGATAATGGCTCAGTATAAAAGTGCCAAAGTAGTTAGCAACGAGAAGATAGTGGACGGGATATATAAAATGATTGTGGAAACTGAAATAAAAGAAGCAATAGTACCAGGACAGTTTTTCATGTTGAAATGTTGGCAGGCTGAGCCAGTGCTTTGGAGACCTATCAGTATATGTGAGGTTAAGGAAGGGGCTTTAGTATTTCTCTATGCAACAGTAGGAAGAGGAACGGAAAGACTAGCTGCTTTAAAAAAAGGTGACCAATTACAAGTGATGGGTCCCTTAGGTAATGGCTTTGACTTAAATAATATACAGGGTAAGGTAGCCTTAGTAGCTGGTGGAATAGGTATAGCACCTATGGTAGAGCTGAGCAAAAGAATTAAAGGGGCAGAGGTAGATTTATATGCAGGTTTTAGAAAGGATGTATATGCAGTAGAAGATATAAAACCATATGTTAACAAGGTGCATATATCTACTGAAGATGGTAGTGTTGGTCATAAAGGCTATGTAACTGAAATTTTTGATCCTTCAGCTTATGATTTGGTACTATGCTGCGGTCCAGAAGTAATGATGGAGAAGGTTGTTAAGGACTGTTTGCAAAAGGGAACAAAGATATTTGTGTCTATGGAAAAGCACATGGCCTGTGGTATAGGAGCCTGTTTGGTTTGCACCTGCAAAACCAAGGAAGGGAATAAACGAACCTGCAAAGAAGGACCAGTATTTGATGGGGAATCTTTAGTAATTTGAATAGGAGGAGCTTATGTTAACTAGAGAAATTTGTGGTGTAAAATTTAAAAATCCTGTGATTGCAGCTTCTGGTACCTTCGGATTCGGAAAAGAATATTCTGAGTTTTATGATGTTTCCTTACTAGGAGGTATTTGTACAAAAGGACTTACTATATATCCCAAGGAAGGAAATGACGGAATTAGAGTGGTAGAAACTCGAGCTGGCATGTTAAATAGTGTTGGCTTGCAAAATCCTGGTATAGATGCTTTTATACAGAAGGAGTTACCCTATATGGAGGGATTGCAGACTAATATTATTGCTAACGTAGGGGGTAACAATATTGAGCAGTATATGGAGGCTGTGGAAAAATTAAACGATACCTCTGTACATATGATAGAGCTTAATATTTCATGCCCGAATGTAAAGACTGGTGGCATGGCCTTTGGAATTAAATGCGAGGATGCCTATGAGGTAGTTAGCAAGGTTAGATCTGTTTGTAAAAAGCCTCTTATAGTTAAGCTTTCTCCTAATGCAGAGGATATTGTAGCCATGGCAGTAAAGTGTAGAGAAGCGGGAGCAGATGCTTTGTCTTTAATTAATACTATTAAGGCTATGGCTATAGATGTTAAGAAAAGAAGACCAGTTTTTCACAATGTTACTGCAGGCTTATCCGGTCCAGCAGTAAAGCCTATAGCATTAAGAATGGTATATGAGGTATGCAAGGCAGTAGACATACCAGTGATAGGAATGGGTGGTATTATGACAGGTCAGGATGCTGTAGAGTTCATAATGGCTGGAGCTACAGCAATTCAGGTAGGTACAGCTAATTTTATACAGCCAGATATAGGTGTGAGAATAATTGAAGAGATTCGTGAGTTTATGTATAAAGAAGGTATTAAGAGTATAGATGAAATAATGGGAGCAGCCCTATAGAGGTGTATCCTATATAGTTGAATATTTTAAAATGGAGGGTTTAGTTATGGTTATAGAAATATTAAAGGAATGTGAAGCTTTATTAGAGGGACATTTTTTATTATCTAGTGGTAGACATAGCAATAGATACTGTCAATGTGCAAAATTACTGCAGTATCCAGACAAGGCTGCTAAGGTTATATCGGTTGTGGCAGAACAGCTTAAGGAGGTTGACTTTGATAAGGTGGTAGGACCTGCTATGGGCGGGATAATTGTAGCCTATGAAGTAGGAAGACAGTGTGGAAAGCCAGCTATCTTTACTGAAAGAGAAGATGGAAAAATGACCTTGAGAAGAGGCTTTGAAATTAAGCCAGGAGAAAGGGTTATTATTACAGAGGATGTAGTTACTACTGGTAAATCTGCTTTAGAGGCTGCAGAGGTGGTAAAGAGCCTAGGAGGAATAGTAGTTGGTATTGCTTGTATTGTAGACAGAGGTACTAGCAAGTTAGATTATCCAATTTACAGCTGCACTAAAATGAATATTGAAAGCTATGAAAAAGATGAATGTCCATTATGTAAGGAAAATATACCTTATATTAAACCAGGAAGTAGAAATATTAAATAATAGACAAGAAATACAAAGCCTATTGCACAAATATAGATCTGGTATTTGTGCAATGGCTTTTTTTATATAGAAAAATAATGAGTATACAATAACACTGTAAATTAAACATTCTATAAGAAGATTCGTTAATATATTGAAAATATCGATAATATCGTATCTAAATGCTATTGACATATAGAAAAATATGTGATAAATTTTGTATAAATATTAGTATAATGTGAATATTTATTCAGACGGATTTGGAGGATGTATAATCATGGAAGGAATAGTTTATCTGGAAGACGGTTCTGTTTATAAGGGTAAGGGCTTTGGGAAAAAAGGTGTTGCTGTGGGGGAAATAGTATTTAATACCTCTGCAACGGGATACCAAGAGATTTTAACTGATCCTACTAATGCTGGTTCTATTATTACAATGACCTACCCTGTAGTAGGTGGAACTGGAACTAATAGTATGGAAAGTGAATCAAGTAGCGTATATGCTAGAGGATTTATAGTAAAGAGTCTTTCTACAATAAGCTCTAATTATCTAAGTGAGAAGGATCTAGAGGATATGCTAAAGGATAAGGAAGTTGTAGGAGTAGCAGGTGTAGATACCAGAAGCATTACTAGAAAAATAAGAAGCCAGGGAACAATGAAATGTGTTATGGCTAATATAGATATATCTGTTGATGAGCTTAAAAAACTCATAGAGGAAGAAAAGGAAAAAGAATATAATCTTGTGAAGGAAGTAAGCACAAAACATTTTATACACATTCCAGGTTTAGGACCCAAAATTGTGGTGGTAGACTTTGGAGTAAAAAATAGTATAATTAATTGCTTGAAGAATAGAGACTGTGAAATAACTATTGTTCCCTACAATACTAGCTATAAGGAAATTAGAAGCTTGAATCCAGATGGAGTTTTACTAAGTAACGGTCCAGGAAATCCTAAATCTGTTCCTGAAGGAATAGATTTAACAAAGCAGCTTCTTGGTAAGGTACCAGTCTTTGGCATAGGTTTAGGACATCAAATATTAGCTTTAGCTCTTGGAGCTGATACCTTTAAGATGAAATGTGGACATAGAGGAGTAAATCATGGTGTATATGATATAGAAAGAGATAAGGCTTTTATTACTGCTCAAAATCATAGCTATGCAGTTAAGGATCAAGACTTAGATAAACTAGGCATTATAGTTACACATAAAAACTTAAATGATGGTACTGTAGAGGGAATTAAACACAAGTATTATCCAGTATTCTCTGTGCAATTTCATCCAGAAGGAGCACCAGGACCTACAGATATGGAATTTGTATTCGATCAATTCATTGACATTTGTGTTGGAAAAGAGGTAAAGTATGGGGCTTGATAAATCACTTAAAAAAGTATTAATTATTGGTTCAGGACCAATTGTAATAGGGCAGGCAGCAGAGTTTGATTATTCTGGTACTCAAGCCTGTAAGGCATTAAAGGAGGAAGGAATAGAAACTATATTGTTAAACAGCAATCCTGCTACAATCATGACAGATACAAATATTGCAGACAAGGTGTACATTGAACCTATCAACTTAGAAACTATAGTGGCCATATTGGAGAAGGAGAGGCCACAAGGAATTTTGGCAGGTTTCGGTGGCCAAACTGCTTTAAATGCTGCTATGCTTTTGGAAAAGGAAGGCATATTAGATAAATACAATGTGAGACTTTTAGGGATTAATAGTGAATCTATAAAGAAGGCTGAGGATAGAGAAGCCTTTAAGGATTTGATGATGCAAATAGGTCAACCAGTTCCTCAAAGTATAATAGCTACTAATATGGAGCAGTGCTTTAAATTTGTTGAGAAGGTTGGCTTTCCTGTAATAATCCGACCTGCCTACACCTTAGGAGGTACTGGTGGCGGTATAGCTGAAAATATGGAGCAGCTAAAGGAAATCTGCAGCAGAGGTATAGAGATGAGCCCCATTGGGCAAATTCTTTTGGAGCAAAGTGTGGCAGGTTGGAAGGAAATAGAGTATGAGGTTATGAGGGATGGTAAGGACAACTGCATTATTATATGTAGTATGGAGAATATAGACCCGGTAGGTATCCATACTGGTGATAGCATTGTTGTAGCTCCAACTCAAACCTTAAGAGACAAAGAACATCAAATGCTTAGAAAGGCTTGCATCGAAATAATAAGAAGCTTGGAAATTCAAGGGGGCTGCAATATTCAATTTGCTTTAGATCCTAAGAGTAGCAATTATGTAGTTATAGAGGTAAATCCAAGAGTAAGTCGTTCTAGTGCCTTGGCTTCTAAGGCTACAGGCTATCCAATAGCTAAAATAGCCTCTAAAATTGCCATAGGCTATAGCTTGGATGAGCTTACCAATAGTGTTACAGGAGCTTCTAGTGCATATTTTGAACCTACTATAGATTATGTAGTTATTAAAATACCAAGATGGCCCTTTGATAAATTCTCTACTGCTGAAAGAAGCCTTGGAACACAAATGAAGGCCACAGGAGAGGTTATGGCTATAAATAGAAGCTTTGAAGGAGCGCTCTTAAAGGCAATTAGTTCTTTAGAAGGTATGCCAAAGGGGTTAAGATATAAGAAGCTTCAGGATATGGGAGATGAAGAACTCCTTAAAAAGCTGGAAGCCCAAGATGATGAAAGAATTTTTGTTTTGGCAGAGGCTTTAAGAAGGGGTAAGAGTGAGGAAAGTCTTCATAATATTACAAAGATTGACCCATTATTTATTAGGTCTATAAGCAACATAGTTAATATGGAAAAAAGCCTTGCTAATTATAAGGAAAATAGTCAGGTTATCTATGACGCTCAAGCTATGGGATTTACCGATGAAGAAATTTGCGATTTAACTGGTTTAGATTATGAGGGCTTGAAAAATATCCGTAGCAACAAGGAAATATTCCCAGTGTACAAGATGGTAGATACCTGTGCTGGAGAGTTTGATGCTCATACACCATATTACTATTCCTGTTATGATGAAGAGGATGAAGTTGTTGTATCGGATAAGAAGAAGATTCTAGTTATAGGCTCTGGACCTATAAGAATTGGCCAAGGTATAGAGTTTGATTATTGCTGTGTACACGGAGTTTGGGCTTTGAAGGAAGCTGGGTATGAAGCAATAATAGTAAATAATAATCCAGAGACTGTTAGTACAGATTTTGATACTTCTGATAAGCTATATTTTGAACCTCTATATATAGATGATGTTATGAATATAATTAAGAAGGAAAAGCCTGAGGGAGTAATTGTTCAATTTGGAGGACAGACTGCTCTGAATTTATCAGAAAAGCTTAATAGTAGGGGAGTTAAAATAATAGGAACTCCTTTTGAATCTATTGATTTAGCTGAGGATAGAGAAAAATTTAGATTGCTACTAGAAAGATTAGACATACCAAGTCCTAAGGGTGAGGCAGTGAGCTCAGTGGAAGAGGCAAAGGTAATGGCTGAAAAACTAGGCTATCCTGTAATAGTACGACCATCCTATGTAATAGGCGGTAGGGCAATGGAGGTAGTATATGATCCTACTTCCCTAGAAAGATATATGAAGGAGGCCCTATCTCTAAAAAATGGACATGTAATATTGATGGATAAATATATCAGAGGTATTGAAATAGAAGTGGATGCCTTATGTGATGGAGAGGATATTTTAATTCCTGGTATCATGGAGCATATTGAAAGAACAGGGGTTCATTCTGGAGACAGCATAACTGTATATCCTGCTATTACTTTAAAGGATGAGGTTATTGGTAAACTAAAGGAGTATACCTATAAAATTGCTAAGGAACTGAAGGTAATAGGCTTAATTAATATCCAATATGTCTTTGATGGAAAAGAGGTCTATGTTATAGAAGTAAATCCAAGAGCCTCTAGAACAGTCCCTATTTTAAGCAAGGTTGCTGGGGTACCAATGGTATCTATAGCGGTGCAATTAATGCTAGGCAAGAAATTAAAGGAACTAGAATATGGAACAGGCTTAAAGGAAAAAAGAAATCTTTATGCTGTTAAGGTTCCAGTATTCTCTGGAGAAAAGCTAGCGGATGTTGATATGTATTTGGGACCAGAAATGAAATCTACTGGTGAGGTACTAGGTGTGGATACAGATTTAGATAAGGCCATATATAAAGGCTTTACTGCAGCAGGAATTAAGATTTTAACAGAAGGTAGTATTTATGTATCATTAAAAGAGGTTGATAAAGAAGAGACTGTTAAGGTTATAAAAGAAGTTGAATCTATGGGCTTTGAAATTTACGGTTCAGGAGGTACAGCAAGGTATCTTCAAGGAAAGGGTATAAAATGCAAGGCTCTAAGCAGTCAGGAGGCATTAAATTATATTTCAGAAGGCAAAATTCAAATAGTATTAAATACTCCTACTAAGGGTAATAATATTGAAACCAAGGGCTTTAAAATGAGAAGAAAGGCCGCAGAACACAGGGTTCCTACCTTCACTTGTATTGATACCTTTAAGTGCTATTTAAAGGCAGTTAATACTAAAAAGTCTGGTGTAATTGTTGAACCTAAGGATCTTGGACAGTACAATTAAAATAAGTATATTTTCTAACAGCTATCCGATAAAAAATTTAGATGACAATAAAAGATTCAGCAAAAGCTGAATCTTTTATTATGAAATTCAAGCTTTACGGGATATTGTAAATTGTTACTATTTTTTTCTCCAAATTATTTGATGAGTAATATATTTTAATTTATAATATTAATGATATAATAAGTTTTGGATTGAACTTCTGCAAAAATATATCGTACATTTAAATATAAAAGGTAAATTAATGTTGTTAGGAGGAGAATGTTTTGGCTAGGCCAAGTATATTCAGTAGGGATTATGAAAAAAAGATGAGGGCAAGAAAGCGAAGACGTATAATAGTTATTTTTTGTATAATCATTGGTGGCTTATATTTCTTGTTCACATCTACCTATAATAAGTGGCAAGAGCAACATGTTAGGGAGTTAGAAAACAAGCAGGAGGATAAAAGCGGTTATTTAGGTAACAAGGGTAACAAGGATTCAGATAATAAGCAAAAAAATGAAGACAAGGATAAAGAGGAGGATAAGGAACCAGAGGAGCCAATAGTTGAAGATAAGGTGTTTGAGCTTACTTTGGATAATAATAAAAAGTATCAGATTATATACACTGAATCTAACAACCAAAAGGTCATAAAAAATGTAATTGCAGAAGCTAAATCTATGTATTCTTTTAATATTAATCAAGAAGGTAGCAAAGTGGTTATATTAGATGATAAGCAGGATTTATATGTGGCTGATTTGGATGGTAATAAAAAGAATATTACAAAGCCAGAATATATAACAACTAAAGGAAATGTTATACCTAAGGATCAGCAAATTCAATATCATCCGGACTTTATATGGCATTCCTCTCCAAAGTTTATAAGCAATGACACTGTTGTGTATATATCACACTTGCCTTTTTTCAATACTAAGCTAACTATTTACAAGGTTAATATAGAAACGGGAGTTCATGAAAGAATCTTACCTCATTCTGGCCAGGCGGTAACCTTGGAGAACTTAGAGGAAAAAGGCCTTAAGGTTACTATGGATGGAGTAGTAAGATATATAAACAGTGAAGGACAATTTGTTGAATAATTTTAGTGAGGATAACTTTTATAGCTTATACTTATAAATTTATTAAATAAATTAATATTTTCTTGCAAAGTTTTTAAATAAGTGGAATATTAATAACACTTTATGGCAAATATTTATTAAGGATTGAATAATATACGATATATAGGTATAATATTGTTTAAAAATGTTACATTTATATTTGCCTAAAAATTTTAAAATATGATATAATATCTTAGCTAGAAAATCTAGTATTTAAAGGTTTTATGGAATTAGGAGGAAGAATCGTAATGAACATCAAATTCGAAAAAGTTGAAACAAACACTGTCAAGTTAGAAGTAACAGTGGAAGCAGAAAAGTTCAATGAAGCATTAAAGAAAGCCTACGAAAAAAATAAAAGCAAATATAACATTCCGGGTTTTAGAAAAGGCAAGGCTCCAATGAGTCTTATAACTAAAATGTATGGTGAAGGCGTATTTTATGAAGATGCCATAAATATTTGCATTGAGGATACATATCCTAAAGCTTTAGATGAGCACGACATACATCCAGTAGACTATCCTGAAATTGACATAGTAGAAGTTGGTCCAGGAAAAGATTTAGTTTACACTGCAAAGGTTGTTGTATTGCCTGAGGTTGAGTTAGGACAGTACAAGGGCCTTGAAGTAAAGAAGGTTGAGTATCCTGTAACTGAAGAAGATGTAATGGCTCAATTAAAATCTATTCAGGAGAAAAATGCTAGAGTGGAAACTAAGACAGAAGGTACTGTAGAAAATGGAGACATTGCAGTTATAGACTTTAAGGGTTATATAGATGGAGTTGCCTTTGAAGGTGGAGAAGGAAAGGACTTTCCTTTGGAAATTGGATCAAAAAGCTTCATAGATAATTTTGAAGAACAGCTTATAGGAGCTGCAGTAGGCGAAAAGAGAGAAGTTAAGGTTACCTTCCCAGAACAGTATGGAAGAGATGAATTAAATGGTAAAGAAGCTGTTTTCGAGGTTACTGTTAACGAAATTAAAGTTAAAGAACTACCTGAACTTGACGATGAGCTTGCAAAGGATGTTTCTGAGTTTGATACCTTAGAAGAATTAAAGAATGACATTAAGACAAAGATGGAAAAGGCAAACGAAGAAAAGGCAAGAAGAGAATTCGAGGAGCAAGTTATATTTGCTGCTTGTGACAATGCTAAAATTGACATCCCAGAAGTTATGATAGAAAAAGAAATAGATGGTATGATAAAGGACATGGAAATAAGACTTAAGTATCAGGGATTAGATTTAGCAACATACTATGAATATACTGGTAGCAATGAAACTAAGATGAGGGAGTTCATGAGAGAAAATGCTATTAAGAAGATAAAGTCAGACTTAGTTCTTGCAGAAATTGCTAAGGTTGAAAATATCGAAGTTACTGAAGAAGAATTAAAGACTAAGGCTGAAGAGCTTGCTAAGCAGTATGGACAGCAGGATATAGAAAAGGCAGTAGATTTTCTTCTTAAGGCTCAAAGCCAGTATTTGAAGATAGATGTTACTAACGAAAAGGTAATAAAATTGCTGGTTGATAATTGTAAGACTGTTGCATAATAGTTAGCATTATAATTGCCAGAACAATTTCTGGCAATTATAATTTGGAAAATATAAGGTCAAAATAGTAGTGCTAGCATATACTTTATATTGAGTACAAAAGATTCTTATTTAATTTTATAGATTTGTTGAGAAGATTGAATATAAAGGTTATAGGAGGGAGTTATATGAGTTTAGTACCAGTAGTAGTTGAGCAAACCAATAGAGGAGAAAGATCCTACGATATTTATTCTAGATTGTTGAAAGACAGAATAATAATGCTTAGTGATGAAGTTAACGATGTAACAGCAAGCTTAGTAGTTGCTCAATTGTTGTTTTTGGAAAGTGAAGATCCTGATAAGGACATTTATTTATACATAAACAGCCCAGGAGGATCTATAACTTCTGGAATGGCTATTTATGACACAATGCAATATATTAAGCCTGATGTTAGCACTATCTGTATTGGAATGGCAGCATCAATGGGAGCGTTCCTATTAGCAGCTGGTGCTAAAGGTAAGAGATTTGCTTTACCAAATAGCGAAATAATGATACATCAGCCTTTAGGTGGATTTAAAGGTCAGGCTACTGATATAGATATACATGCTAAAAGAATATTAAGAATGAAAGATAGTTTAAATCAAATTTTAAGCGAAAGAACTGGTCAGTCATTGGAGAAGATAAAGCAAGATGTTGAAAGAGATTATTTCATGACAGCTAATGAAGCAATGGAGTATGGCCTTATTGATAAAGTGCTTATTAAGAATAATATATCAAATGAAAGCAAATAGTATAATTATACTTCCGTATTAGTTGTGGGGATGTTTGGTGCAATAACCATTAGCGAGGTGTTTGGATGGTAAAATATGATGATAAAAAGCAACTTAAGTGTTCCTTTTGTGGTAAAAATCAGGACCAGGTTAGGAGACTTATAGCAGGCCCAGGGGTCTATATCTGTGATGAATGTATTGAACTATGCTCAGAAATTATCGCAGATGAATTTGAAGACAATATTCAGTTAGACGTAAATACATTACCAAAACCAGCAGAGATTAAGAGCTATCTTGACCAGTATGTTATAGGCCAGGATGATGCTAAAAAGTCTTTAGCTGTAGCCGTTTATAATCATTATAAGCGAATTAATAGCAACAATAATGATAGTGATGTAGAATTACAAAAAAGTAATATTCTACTATTAGGACCTACTGGTTCAGGAAAGACCCTTCTTGCCCAAACCTTGGCAAGATTTCTCAATGTACCTTTTGCTATTGCTGATGCTACAACTTTAACAGAGGCTGGATACGTTGGTGAAGATGTAGAAAATATACTTTTAAAGCTAATTCAAAATGCAGATTACGATATTGAAAGAGCAGAAAAAGGTATAATTTACATTGACGAAATTGACAAGATAGCAAGAAAATCTGAAAATCCTTCTATAACAAGGGATGTTTCTGGTGAAGGTGTACAGCAGGCTCTGTTAAAGATTTTAGAAGGAACTATTGCTTCTGTACCACCACAGGGAGGTAGAAAGCATCCACATCAAGAGTTCATACAAATAAATACTACTAACATATTATTTATTTGTGGAGGAGCTTTTGATGGTATAGAGAAGATAATAGAAAAAAGGACAAGAAATAGTTCCATAGGCTTTGGGGCAAAAATTCAGTCTAAGGCTGAGAAGGATATAGGTAAGATGTTAAAGGAAATTTTACCTGGAGATCTTTTGAAGTTTGGTCTCATTCCTGAATTTGTAGGAAGAATTCCTATTGTAGTTACTTTGGATGCTTTAGATAAGCATGCTCTAGTAAATATATTAACCCAACCTAAGAATGCCCTTATAAAGCAATACAAGAAATTGTTTGAAATGGATAACGTAGAATTAGAATTTACTGATGACGCAGTTGAAGCAATTGCCGAAGAAGCTTTAGAGAGAAACACAGGAGCAAGAGGCTTGAGGGCTATTATTGAAGATGTAATGAAGGATATAATGTTTGAAATACCTTCTAATGATCAAATATCAAAAGTAATAGTGACCAAGGAAACCTTAAGCACTAAACAACCTCAAGTAGAATTAACGGAAGGACAAAAAAGGTTACCAATAAAGTCAAAGAAAGCTAAAAGCCGAAAGGGCATTGAAACAGCATAAATTAAGAGCAAGGATTTCCCTGCTCTTGATTTTTTTATGGTGAAGAATATAAAACGTAACTATGGTAAATAATAGAGATATCAGTTTAAAAAAGCATATTATGATTATTGTGGAAAGGAAGGTAGAAGGCTTTATTCCGCAGCTTAAAGCCTAAGGTGGCAATGATTAATATATTAATTATTATTCAATTCTTTTTTACCATAGTTACAGGAGTATATTTTTTAAATGCCTTAAAAGGACAGACTTCTAATAAAGTGGTAATAGATAAAGAAAATAAAAAAGAAATGGAAAAATTGAGAAGGATGAGGGCTTTAAGTTTAACAGAGCCATTGACGGAAAAAAGCAGACCTACAAGCTATCAGGAGATTGTAGGTCAAGAAGACGGTATAAAGGCCCTTAAAGCGGCTTTGTGCGGAAGAAATCCTCAACATGTAATTATTTATGGTCCACCAGGGGTGGGTAAAACCGCTGCAGCCAGACTGGTGCTAGAGTATGCAAAAAAACAAGGAGATTCTCCTTTTACAAAGGATAGTAAGTTTGTGGAGATTGATGCTACAACAATCAGGTATGACGAAAGAGGTATTGCTGATCCACTTATTGGGTCAGTGCATGATCCTATATACCAAGGAGCCGGTGCTTTGGGGGTAGCAGGGATTCCTCAACCAAAACCCGGTGCAGTAACAAAGGCTCATGGTGGTATTTTATTTATAGATGAAATAGGAGAATTGCAGCCTATAGTGCTTAATAAGCTTTTAAAGGTATTGGAAGATAGAAAGGTATTTTTTGATAGTGTCTATTATAGCTCCGAGGATCCCAATATACCACCATATATAAAGGAAATATTTGAAAATGGACTTCCAGCAGATTTTAGATTAATAGGTGCCACTACCAGAAGTCCAGAGGAAATTTCTCCTGCTATTAGATCTAGGTGTATTGAAATTTTTTTTAAGGCCTTACAGTGCGAGGATATAATGCTTATTGCTAAGAATGCCGTTAATAAAATAGGTTTGGATATAGATGAAGAGGCTCTATCCTTAATAGGAAAATTCTGTAGTAATGGCAGAGAGGCAGTTAACTTAATACAATTAGCGGCAGGAATTGCCTTCAATGACGGCCGTAAGCTTATTAGTGCTGATGATGTACAGTGGTCTATAGAAAACGGGGCCTACACCATAAGAGTGGAAAAAGCTATAAAAGATAAGCCTAAGGTTGGATATGTTAATGGCTTGGCAGTATATGGTGCAAATATAGGAGCGTTGATGGAGATAGAGGCTGCAGCTAATCAAGTAAAATTTAATAAAGGAAAAGTGAAGGTTACTGGTATTGTAGATGAGGAAGAAATCTCATCTATAAATAGAAAGATAATTAGAAAGAGCAATGCTAAATGTTCTGTAGAAAATGCTCTTACTGTTTTGGAAAATATTTTTGATATTCCTTGTGAGGAATATGATATACATGTAAATTTTCCTGGAGGAGCACCAGTGGATGGTCCTTCTGCTGGTATTAGTATCACCTGTGCTATTTACAGTGCAATTAAGGGTATACCTATAAGTAATAAGATTGCTATGACAGGAGAAATATCCTTACATGGAGAAGTAAAGGCAGTAGGTGGTATAAATGCTAAGATAGCTGCTGCCAAAAAGGCTGGAGTTACAAAAGTTATTATACCAAAGGATAATTGGGTAGATAGTCATAAGGACCTTGAGGATATTGAGTTAATAGCGGTAAGTCATATTAAGGAAGTAATACCCTATATTTTCGAGGATAAGCTATCTGATAATGAAATTTGCATTGAGAAAGATAATAATATAGGAATAAAATCAGCTAAACCTAGTATTGTATAGAATTACAATTATTATTATATAGTTACGGTTGCATATTTAGAAATAAGCTTGCGCCATCGCAAGCTTATTTACTCGTAATCCAATTTTTCTAGGTTCTTTTGGATGTGGCTTCTATTAGGGAAGGTCTTGAATTAATAGCTTATACGTTATTGACTATTAAGTAAAATTAATATTAAATATAAGTAAAGCCGTAAAATTCCTACTTTATGGCTAGAGAATACTGAAAAATCTGCGTAGAAAGTGAGGGTAGGTCGGTTATGGGAAAAGAAAATAGAGAGTTACCTCTTATTCCCTTAAGAGGGATAACAATATTTCCATATATGGTTTTGCATTTTGATGTAGGTAGAGAAAAGTCCATTCAAGCTTTAGAAGAAGCCATGCTAAATGGACAGGAAATATTTCTTATAGCTCAGAAGGATGCGAAAATAGAAAATCCACATATAGATGATATATTTGATATAGGTACCCTGTGTAGTATAAAGCAGCTGCTAAAGTTACCAGGGGATACGGTTAGGGTCTTAGTGGAGGGGAAAAGCAGAGCTAAGATCGTAAAATACATTCAGGAAGAACCTTACTTTAAGGTAGAAGTTGAAGTGCTTCAGGAAGCTGAGTGTGTGGAAGATCATAAATGTGAAGCCTTAATTAGAAAAATTAAGGAGGCTTTCGATGAATACATAAAACTTTCAGGAACTATGCCTAGTGAGGTTCTTATTACTTTAGATGACATAGAGAGTCCTGGAAGGCTGTCTGATATAGTATCTTCTTATTTAATGCTAAAGCAGGATAAAAAGCAGGAGCTATTGGAGGCAGTAAACGTAAATGACAGACTGGAAAAGCTGCTAGTTATTATAACTAATGAAATTGAAATCTTGAATTTAGAGAAGAAAATAGGGGTTAGAGTAAAGAAAAAAATTGATAAAGTGCAAAAGGAGTACTACTTAAGGGAGCAGTTAAAGGCTATTCAAGAGGAATTGGGAGAAGATGATGAGGAGCAAAAGGAAATAAACAAATATAAGCAGCGAATTAATAAGGCAAAACTACCCAAGCCTGTTAAGGAAAAGGCCTTATATGAATTAGAAAGATTAAGTAATACCGGTGGATATTCAGCAGAGGGTAATGTCATAAGAACTTACCTGGACTGGATATTAGATTTACCTTGGACTACGGAAACAAAGGATAATTATGATATAAAGAAAGCTAGAGAAATATTAGAGGCAGAGCACTATGGTTTAAAGGATGTTAAGGATAGAATAATAGAGTATCTGGCAGTTAAAAAAATGAGTAAATCATTAAAGGGACCAATTCTATGTTTAGTTGGTCCACCAGGAGTAGGAAAGACTTCTATTGCCCGTTCTGTAGCTCATGCCTTAAACAGAAACTTCGTGAGGATGTCTCTTGGTGGAGTAAGAGATGAGGCGGAAATAAGAGGCCATAGAAAGACATATGTAGGAGCTATACCTGGTAGAATTATATATGTTATGAAGCAGGCAAAATCAAGAAATCCTTTATTTTTGTTAGATGAAATTGATAAGATGAGTAATGATTTTAGAGGAGACCCAGCTGATGCATTGTTGGAGGTATTAGACTCCGAGCAAAACAGCACCTTTAGAGATCATTACTTAGAGCTTGAGATGGATTTATCCAATGTGATGTTTATTACTACTGCTAATACCCTTGATACTATACCAAGACCTCTTCTTGACAGAATGGAAGTTATAGAGGTTTCAGGCTATACCTACGAGGAAAAATTACATATTGCTAAAAAGCACTTAATTCCTAAAGTGCTAAAGGAGCATAACATTGAGGAAGGGATTATTTCTATATCAGACTCCTGTATTTCTTCAATTATAGAAGGCTATACCCTTGAATCTGGAGTTAGAGAATTAGAAAGAAGAATTGGAGCGGTAATAAGAAAATCTATAGCAGATATGCTGGAAAATGGTAAGAAGTCTATTAACATAACGGTAAACCATCTAAAGAAGTACTTAGGAAGTCCAGTTTATACTTATGACAAGGTGGATAAAGAGGATAGAGTAGGGGTAGTTATGGGAATGGCATGGACAGCTTACGGTGGAGATACTTTACCAGTAGAAGCAAGTATTATGGAAGGTACAGGAAAGCTAGAGCTTACAGGAAAGCTTGGAGAGGTTATGCAGGAATCCGCTAGGGCTGCATACAGCTATGTGAGAGCTCATGCTTCTGAATATAACATAAACCCTGATTTTTATAAGGATAAGGATATACATATTCATGTTCCAGAGGGAGCAGTACCTAAGGATGGACCTTCTGCGGGAGTTACCATTGTAACTGCCCTAGTGTCTGCTTTAGGAGAAAGAAAAGTTAAACATAATGTAGCAATGACTGGAGAAATAACCTTAACAGGAAGAGTTTTGCCTATAGGTGGACTAAAGGAGAAAACTTTGGCAGCCTTCAGAGCCGGTATTGATACTGTAATAATTCCTGAGGCCAATAAAAAGGATATGGAGAAGATACCAGATAGTATAAAGAAAAAAATGAAGTTTATACTGGCCTCAAAAATAGATGATGTATTAAAGAATGCACTAATGGAGGAAAACAAGTAATGGAGATTAAAAAGGCAGAATTTATAATATCTGCTGCCAGTAGAAATCAATATCCTAAGGACAATAGGGTTGAAGTGGCTTTTGTAGGCCGTTCTAATGTAGGTAAATCATCCCTAATTAATGCCTTAACCAATAGAAAAGCCCTAGCCAAGGTTGGTAATACTCCTGGTAAAACTAGATTAATAAACTTTTTCTTAATAAACGATGATTTTTACTTGGTAGATTTACCAGGATACGGCTATGCTAAGGTGTCTAAGGGTGAAAAGGAAAAATGGGGCAAACTTATGGAGGATTATCTTACTGGCAGAGATAACCTAAAAAAAGTGGTTCTGTTAGTAGATAGCAGACATAAGCCTACAGAAGATGATGTATTGATGATAGATTGGATAATATATCATGGTTATCCTATTCAGGTCATAGCTACAAAGGCAGATAAGCTTTCTAGAAATGAAATAAGTAAAAATAAAAATATTATCAAGGAAACCCTTAAAATTAAGGATGAGGAGCTGACTTTCTTCTCTTCCACTAAGAAGGAAGGTAGGGAAGAGCTTATTAATAAACTTTTTGATAATCTATCAGAAGCCAATAGTAGCGAAGCTGTTGAAAATTAAAGATTTTAACCTTTACTTAAAAGTAGTCTCAAAAGAGGCTACTTTTTTTATTGTAAAGGAAATTATAAAAATTAAGAGCCTGAAAGGGAGCTAAATTTCAAGCTTCAGCTTGAATGTAAAATTATGTTAGAAATGTTGGAGCATAAGGAATTAATAAATTTTGCATTCCACAAAATTTTCCTTAATGTCTGACTTCTCACCTCTCACTTCTGACCTCTGATTTTTAACTTTTAGTGTCAATTTATCTATGAAAGAATAGTATATATTATGAATACGGAAGCGGACTAGTAATGGGGAAGGAAGTGAAAATTGGATGAGCGGCCTATTATCAGAGCTATCCTCGTCCTTCTGCTGTGGAAAGGGCAGTGGTAAAAATAAGGAAGGCAATGATGCTTTATATAGCGGTATTTTTATATGGATAGCTCTGGCTGTACTTTTATGCTTGTGCCGAGGAGGTAGCTTTGGCGGCTTTGTAGGAAATCCCTGTTGCAAGCAAAAGGAAATTAGTGGTTCATTTAAAGGCAATGGGGTTATTATTGCTCTAATCCTTTTACTGCTTCTTTTAGCTGGCAATGGAGATGGCTTAGGTGGTAATCAAGGGAATGTGAATACTAATATTATAAATGTTGGGGCATCAGATGAAAATTGTGAAGATGAGTATTATGAAGATTGTAGCTGTGATCAAAGCAAGTGTTAAGTAGATTGAAAAACATAGATTATAAGGAGGATAGTATATGGAACTTAGTAGATTTAAGGTTCCCAAGAACGCTAATACTTTTCTTATTTGGGCCCTTATAGCCATAATAGTTTTTGGTTTTGGAAAGTCATCCAGTATTCTTGGGTTAAATTATGGTAATACAGAGGTTAATAAACATCAATCTAGCAGTAGAAAGCGTTACTCAGGAGGAAAAGATAGTACATTACCAGCTGTCAAAGCAGGTGGATTGGTTCCATTTCCCGGACCAATAAAATTTAACAACATTTTAGGTGGGAATGGATTGTTTATTTTAGCAGTAGTAGCCCTATTGCTATTATGTAAAGATGATAAAAAATCTAAGGATAAGTAAGAGGAATTACGGGAAATAGTAAATTTAATTTTACAGGAGGTAGGGGGAGATTATGTCAAGACATAGAAGAAGTAGATCTAGTAGAGAGGATAGATATGAGCAGGAAAGTCCACAGGCTAGCAATAATCAGCAAGGAGGCTTTAATCTGGCAAGCTTGGCTGGATTAATCAACAGTATAGATATTAATCAATTAGCTCAATCCATAAATCAAGCAGGAGCTTTGATAGAACGGCAAGAGGAAAAAGGAATTCGAACTGCTCCTAATGCGGATATAATTATTGCTTTAAGAACTTTGATTAATGCTGACAAGGCTATGCTACTGCAAACATTTATACAGCTTCTAGCAGCCAGCAGGAATCAAAAAAAATAACAGAAGAAAGAAGCAGGGTGGTCTCAACCATTCTGTTTTCTTTTAGTGTCAAATCTTATATTAAGGAATACTATATAATATAAAACTAAAGTTAAAAGATTATTATGAAAGGAAGTGATGTACACTATGGCAGGAACGGCAAAGGATGTTGTAGTTAAGGATTCCAAAGGTTCTCGTGTGGATGTAGGAAAAGGACTATTAGGCAACACTAATCTTTTGCTGATATTAATAGCTATAGTTCTAATATGCTGCTTATGTGGGGGAGATAATGATTTTTTTGACCCTTTAGTCAGTGGTAGCAGCAAACGAAGAAGAAGGAGAAATGGAAATGGACTTCTTCTATTATTACTCCCACTTATACTTTTAAGAGGTATTGGCGGTGGAAACCAGGTACCAAATACAAACACCAATATTATTAATGTAGATACCCTTGGAGCTGAAGAAGGTGGTCTATTAGATTTATAGTAAGTATCTAAGGGTACTGAGGTTAAGGGTAGTATGGGGTTATATGGATTATTTTTTTATCTAGAGAATGTGTAGCTAGTTATGCCAGTGACCATATTTTTTCTAAATTGCTAGGGAGGATAAAATACTCCCTAGATATAGTGTATGTTGCTTCCGGAGTTTATTTAAACAATTTCATGGAGGTGGCAGCGTGGGAAAAAGAAGAAGAGTAATTGATGTAGATGTATATGAAGAAGATACTGATACTTCTCTACATTCTAGTAACTTTAGTGAGGATAAAGGAAGTGAAAGAGACCGTAGTAGCAGATCAGAGGAAAGTTCTTATAGAAGGAAAAGTAGAAGAAATGATGATGAAACAGAAAACAATGACTCTTCCAACTTTGATTTTGGTAATATAGATTTTAATCAAATAGCATCACTGCTTCAAAATGTGGATTTGAATCAACTAGGTTCCTTATTAGGAGCTTTTGGAAATTCTAATCAAAATGGACAAGGAATTTTAGAAGGTCTGGGAGCCCTAGCAGGATCTGAATCTGGCCAAGGCCTATTAGGTAACTTGGGCAGTTTACTTGGATCTGGAGGCCTACAGGGACTATTAGGAAGCTTAGGTGGTTTGACAGGAATACTAAATAATTCAACATCTGCACCATCAGAAAATAGTGATTATAAGGATGTTCCTATTAAAGGGGACAGAGGAGTTGAAATACTCTGGGCCTTACGTCCTCTTGTTACCCCTGAAAGGGCAGAATTAATAGAAATGGTAGTCCAACTGTATGCCATAGGGAAAATTCTAAAAGGTACCTTTTATTAATCATAGATGAATAGGTGAAGTTCTATATTCTTTGCCTAGAATCCATAAAAGAAGTAAAGTGATTAACTAAAGGAAAAGAGCAGATGCATTTTTAGGCATTTGCTCTATTTTACCTTTAAATTATTAAATTAAGCTTCTGCAGACTCAGAGTTATCTTCTTTTTTTATTACGGTGCATTTTCCATTGATAATGCCACCTTCTTTGACAGCTAGCTTTTCAATAGTTATATCGCCAAGTATTTTTCCGGAGCTTTCTACTGATAAGCTACCATTACAAACCACATTTCCATTAATCTTGCCTGCTACCACTGCATTCTTACAGGAAAGATCTCCATTGATAGTGGAGAATATCCCTAGTATTACATCGTCCTGCCAGTTAACGTTACCTTCAATGGAGCCGTCAATCTTAAGTAAGCCACCACCAGTTAAGTCGCCGACAATGTTGCATTGTTCCCCAATAAGACTTTCTATCCTCGTCACATTTTTACTTTCCTTATCTGAAAACATAAACTATCCCCCTTGAATTAAAGTAGCAATATATGTATAAATTAAAACAATATGGAATTGTATATATATTGTATATCTTTAAAAATATTATTTCAATTAAATAAAAAAATTTAATAATATGTGTATATTTTTTGAGAAAAGGGAAAAGATATTAAATGTAAAGCGGAGAGTTAATCTCCAATAGCTGATGATGAAAGCCAAACCTTTCATTTGATGCTAAACCCCCCATCCCCCTTGGGACCGTAAACGGTCCCTTTTGCTTTTAAAAAATTATTTTTTTTCATTAATAGATACAATTTTAAAAGGATGATTAGTTTCAGAGGTTCTTCTCAAATATAAGACTAAAGACTTTCTTTCGCTATTGCCATTACCAGCTATTGGTGAAGCCTTAAAATTTATAATCCATTTATACTCGGAGGCTATACCATTCATATTAAATTTAGTATCTACAAAATAACCATCTGAAAATTTGTAAAGCTTATTTTCTGTAGCCATTTTACTAATTATATTCAAATCCTTTACACTAATATTAGGTGCAAATACATTACTAGGCTTATATGGTTCACCACCAGGCAGAGAATGAATGTAATTAATAAAGCCTGCTACTGCTTCCTTTCCTGGAAGGTCATCATTGGCTGTAATCTTTTCTACATGACCATTTAAATGCATATAATATGCAAGGCTTATAGAATTATTATTATAGTTTCCTGAAACTATTTTTGGCGTTCTATTGCTTTTGCTATCTATAACCCCTATTAGGTTATTAGGTGAGCAGAAGCTATCCACAAATTCGGAGCCATTCCAGTGAAATATGTGTTGAATACACTGTCCCTTCTCCATGGATTGGGTAAAAATTTCTGGAATTTTATCACGAGTCACATCTATGAGATTAATTTTCATTGGAAAAAAGGGATAATATCGTCCCATAGTGTGTAATTTCTCAGTAGGAAGTAGCTTATAGCTTCTATTATCAGAATTAATTTGAAGATAGTATTTGTCATTTTCATTATTAATATATAAGATGTCTTCCTTACCATCACCATTTAAGTCTTCTTTTATTATAGTTTTTTCTTCTACTATAGCAAAAACATCAGTTTTTTTGTTATAGCTAAATAAAATTATAAGGAAAATCAGCGCAAGGACTATTAAAATAAAATAAAGAATATGTACTTTCTTTAGAAATAATACCCTTAGCTTCATGAAAAACACCTCCATTTAATTATATGATTAGTTTATATATTTAATTAATTTACACAAACTAAAAATAAAAAAGTCCTTGTTTAATGGAGGTGAGATGATTGAGAAAGGCATTTTATAAAGCTACGATATCTATAATTTCCATAATTATTTTTATGGTTAATACTACTGGATGTGCTAAGAAGGAGAAATTAAAATCTTCAGAGGAAAAGCAAAAAATTAATTTGTATATAGATCTTAAAGATAAGGAAAGCTTGGAAATTATTAGATCTGTTTTAGACGAATTTAATAAAGAGAATAATGATAAGGAACTAATAATAAATAATTTGGCAGTTGATAACAAGCTGGAAGAGGATCTTATACAGGGTAAACTGGATATGATTATTGTTTGTAGAAAGAAAATGCTAACCTTAAGTCAAAAGGGCCTATTAAGTGATATGGCACCAGTTCACAGTAATATCAAAATAAACGAAAAGTATTATAATATAACTAGTAGTTATGGGAGAATTGGAGATAAGTATTTTGGAATAGGTCTGATGCCAAGTTCCATTGAGATTTTATATAATACCGAGGCTCTAAAAAAATTAAATTTGGAACCACCAAAGAATATTAAGGAAGCAATGGAAATAGTAAAAAAGCTTAATGCTGCTGAAACTAAGATACCTGTAAAATTACCAGAAGAAATAGATATTAAACTGTTACCAGCAGCCTTTATTTTTACAAATGTAGCAAATATGGAGAAGGTCCAAGAGGCATATGGGGCCAGCAAAGAAGGGTATTTAAAGCTACAGCTCCAGCCTGTTTTTGATGCTCTAAATACATTAATCAAAGACGGCTATGCAAATGCAGATACCTTTGAGGTAGCAACGGATAGCACTGTAGAACGTCTAATTAACGGTGATATACCAATAATGGTAGCAGATTCAACTGTATCAAAGAAGCTTAAGGATTCCAAGGTTGAAGTAGTTAAAGAATTTACTATGGATGATAAGAAAATCAAAAATCCTGTAATATGTAGTGGTTTAGTGTGCATACCAGCCAATTCAAAGAATGAGGAAACGGTTAATGATATAATCAAATTTATCTTTGATGATAAAACTCAGGAAAAATTAGCAGACATGGGTTATATTACAACCAATAAAGAGGTTAACAAGAAAAAATGGACTGAAAGTCCTAATAAGGATATTGCCCTCCATTTAGAAGAGGCAGATGCAGATAGTATATTTTTCTTGCATAACTTTCCAGAGGAGTTTGAGCCAAATTTAGAATCAGCAGTAATTAATATTTTAGAAGGTAAATATACAGGGAAGGAATGGGAGGAAATTGTAAATAAATCGACGAAATAAAAAAGGGACTGTTTAAAGCAGTCCTTTTTATTCGTTATCCTGTTTTTTACATTGAGCACATAATCCATAAAAATAAACTTGATTTGATAAAACTTCAAAATCGGTATGATTAGCAATTTTGGTGTTTAAGTCTTCAAAGC
>Ga0209537_1001313_pt1 | contig 28382 bp, 28 predicted proteins | sample BioPla4DNA1_FD_187698 | JGI IMG/M metagenome (GOLD analysis project Ga0209537, IMG submission 187698) | Biogas fermentation microbial communities from Germany - Plant 4 DNA1 (SPAdes) (version 2) | ecosystem: Engineered > Bioreactor > Anaerobic > Digestate | place: Bielefeld, North...
TAATGCTAGGAGGAATAGGTTCAGTTTTAGGTGTTGCTACAGCAGGACGAAGTGCAGCGGGAGTTGTTGCTGAAGATCCAGATAAGTTTGGTTCTGTACTGTTACTACAGGCCCTTCCCGGTACTCAAGGAATTTATGGTATGCTCATTGCCTTTATCCTTATGGGCAAAATCGGTCTACTAGGAGGAGCTCCTGTAGAGCTTACGACTGCTCAGGGCTGGCAGCTTTTTGCCGCTTGTATGCCTATTGCTATCTTGGGACTACTTTCAGCGATTTGGCAAGGCAAGACAGCCTCAGCAGCCATTGCTATGGTAGCTAAAAGAGGGGATACTGCAGGTAAAGGTCTTACCATGACAGTTATGGTAGAAACCTACGCTGTTTTGGCTCTCTTGGCTTCCATATTGATGATCAACGGAATTCAACTCTAATGGCAAGACATGAGTTAAAATCAAATGCTAGTAGGAGTGTGAGCCAATGAATGGTATCGATAGGATCAGTCAAAGGATATTGGAAGACGCACAGGCGGAGGCTGCTCGTATTATAGAAGAGGCAGAACAAAGGGCTCGCTCTATTAAGGATAGGAAGGTTAAAGAGGTAGAAAAAAGCAATCAAAAACTCCATGAAGAAAATATGGCCAAAGCTCAGGAGAGAAGGCGTAGGATGCTAAGTGCTGCTGAGCTGGAGATGAAGAAAGAAACTTTAGCTGCAAAACAGCAGATGATAGATGAAGCCATGGAAAAGGCTAAGCAGGCTATCATGGATATGCCAAAGGATGAGTATCGCAGGGTAATATCCAAAATGCTGTTAGAGTCTGCCCAGGGTCATGAGGAAGTAGTCTTTTCAGCAGCCGATGAAGAGAGATTAGATCAAAGCCTTATTGACCAGGTAAACCAAGAACTTAAAGAACAAGGCAAGAAGGGGGAGCTTAAGCTATCCCCTGAAAGAGGAGAGTTTGAGGGTGGATTTATACTAAGGTCTGGAGGGATGGAGATCAATAACACCTTTGGTGCTATCCTTCGGATGAGCCGTAACCATCTGGAAGCCAGGCTAGCAGAGATTTTATTTGGGAAGGAAGTGTGATAAAATGCCTAGGCCAAGTACTGCATATGCAGCCGCCCATATCTTTGCCCTGGAGAACAAATTGCTAAGCCGGGATAAGGTGGAACGGATGGTGGAGGCGGGCTCTGCTTCAGAAGTTCTAAAGGTGTTATCTGAGACTGAGTATGCCACCGGTGTTTCAGAGCTTGATGGGCCCCATGACTATGAAAAAATGTTATCCGGTGAAATACAAAGACTGTACGAATTTTTTCAGACCATATCTCCAGATCCGGAAATAACCGACTTGTTCTTTATCAAATACGACTTTCATAATTTAAAGGTACTGCTTAAGGCAAGATACCTTGGCAGGGATGAAGATGATATTTTAATAGAATCAGGGGGTACTCTTCCCTTGGATCTATTAAAAGAAGCTATCAAGGAAGAGGACTACAGCCAGCTTCCTGACTATATTAGACAAGCTTTGAAAAAAATTGATGAGGCTATGAACCATAGGGTAGATCCTCTAAAGATAGCTGCCATACTTGATAAGGCAATGTATAAACATATATTTGATGTCTGCGGTAAAAAGAAAAATGGCTTTGTTTTAGAATATTTCACTATGCAGGCTGACCTGATTAATATAAGAACCTTTTTAAGGGTTAGAAAGATAGATGAGTCTTTCGAATTTTTAAAAGAACTGCTACTGCCAGGCAGTGAGCTAGATGAAGACTTCTTCTTTGAGATAATGAAGGAGCCAGTTGAGCATATTGTAGATAGGTTAGTAAATAAGAAATACGGTAAGGTTGTAAAACAAGGCGTAGAGGCCTTTCTTGATACAGGATCCTTATCTACATATGAGCGACTGATGGATGACTTTTTATTAAGCTTTGTCAAGGCCTCAAGGTGGAACCCCCTTGGGATAGAGCCCATTATTGGTTATTTATTGGCCAAAGAAAACGAGATAAGAATTATCCGAATAATTATGGTAGGAAAAGTAAACAACCTACCTTCCCAAATCATACGGGAAAGGTTGCGTGATGTATATGTATAAGATTGGAGTAGTAGGAGACAGGGACTCCATATTGGGCTTTAAAGCCTTGGGCCTATCGGTTTTTCCTGTTACCCAGCCTGAACAAGCTTCCAGGCTTATCAACAATATGGCCAATGAAAAATATGCAGTAATATTTGTAACTGAACCAGTAGCCAAAGAAATCCAAGAAACTATAGACAGGTATAAGAGCGTTCCTTTCCCTGCAATAATACTTATTCCTAGCAACCAGGGAAGTACAGGAATGGGAATACAGGAGATTAAAAGAAGCGTAGAAAAGGCTATAGGAGCTGACATCCTATTTGGAAATGAGTAATTTATCACTATAGTAGCATGACATATATTAAGAAATAATAAGGTTGTTAGGCACAGATTAGGCATAGAGAATTAGTCGACTCATAGAAAGAGGGTAGATAATCCATGCAAGGAAGGATCGTAAAAGTATCAGGGCCCCTTGTTATCGCTGAAGGTATGGCCGATGCCAAGATGTTTGACGTGGTGCGTGTTGGTCACCGGCGACTCATTGGCGAGGTTATAGAACTTCGGGGTGACAAGGCGTCCATTCAGGTTTATGAAGAAACTGCCGGCTTGGGACCAGGAGAGCCGGTAGAGTCTACCGGTGAACCCTTAAGCGTAGAACTAGGTCCCGGTCTTATACAGTCCATATTTGATGGAATTCAGCGCCCCCTAACCTTGATCCAGGAAAGAATTGGAGATCGGATTGCAAGGGGTGTTGAGGTTCCATCCTTGGACCATGAAAAGCTATGGGATTTTGTTCCTAAGGCCAAGGTGGGGGACACAGTAGTTCCTGGCGATATAATAGGAACGGTTCAAGAAACCCCTGCTGTGGAGCATAGAATCATGGTTCCTGAAGGGGTAGAGGGAACCATTGAGTGGATACATGAGGGCATGGCCAATATTGTCCAGCCCATTGCAGGTATAAAGAATTCTCAGGGACAGATAGTAGAAATACCCATGATGCAAAAGACCCCTGTTCGTATAGGTAGAAGGTATAAGGAGAAGCTACCTCCCAATGTGCCCTTGTTAACTGGACAAAGGGTAGTTGACACCTTTTTCCCTGTAGCCAAGGGCGGAGTAGCTGCTATTCCCGGACCCTTTGGCAGCGGGAAAACGGTAGTACAGCATCAGCTGGCCAAGTGGGCTGATGCAGATATAGTGGTATATGTTGGCTGCGGTGAGCGGGGTAATGAGATGACCGACGTTTTGATGGAGTTTCCTGAACTGGTAGACCCCGAGTCCGGGCGCCCCTTGATGGAGCGGGTAGTTTTAATTGCCAATACTTCCGACATGCCTGTTGCTGCCCGTGAGGCTTCCATATATACAGGTATCACCATTGCCGAGTATTTTAGGGATATGGGATACAGCGTAGCTATCATGGCCGATTCCACGTCCCGATGGGCTGAGGCTCTCAGGGAAATGTCCGGCCGCTTGGAAGAAATGCCTGGAGAGGAAGGTTATCCTGCCTATCTTAGCTCCCGACTAGCTGAGTTCTATGAGCGAGCAGGTAGGGTAATATGCCTAGGTTCTGATGAAAGAGAAGGTGCTATTAGCGCTATTGGTGCTGTTTCACCTCCAGGTGGAGATATCTCCGAGCCTGTTACCCAGGCTACCCTTCGAATAGTCAAGGTCTTTTGGAGGCTGGACGATCAGCTAGCCTATAGAAGGCACTTCCCAGCCATCAACTGGCTAGAGAGTTATTCCCTATACTTAGATAGATTAAGCCAGTGGATGAAGGACCAGGTTTCTGAAGAGTGGAATCAGTTGCGGGATGAAGCCATGAGACTGCTTCATGAGGAATCGGAACTAGAAGAGATTGTAAGGCTGGTAGGTATAGATGCCCTTTCTTTAAAGGACAGGCTGATACTGGAAACCGCCAGGTCCATAAGGGAGGATTACCTCCATCAGAATGCTTTCCATGAAGTAGATACCTATACATCTTTGCAAAAGCAGTTTAAAATGCTAAAGCTTATACTAGAGTTCCATCATCTAGGTCAAAGGGCATTAGATAGTGGTGCGGAATTTAGCCAGATTATAAACCTGCCCGTTAGAGAGAGGATAGGCCGTGCTAAATATATTCCTGAAGAAAATATAGATGAGCTAGATGATATCATGAAAGAATTGCGGGAACAGATGTCATCCCTGATATCAGAGGGAGGATTTGAATATGCTTAAAGAGTATAAATCTATTACAGAGGTTGTAGGTCCCTTGATTCTGGTTGAAGGAGTAGAGGGAGCCACATACTACGAACTGGTAGAGATAGAACAACAAAACGGAGAAATCCGAATGGGCCGTGTCTTAGAGGTGGACGGGGATAAGGCCGTAGTTCAGCTTTTTGAAGGAACCCAGGGCCTGCAGATATCCACCAGCAAGGCCAGGTTTTTAGGTAGAAGTATTGAGCTGGCCGTATCCCCTGACATACTAGGCCGGGTATTTGACGGAATGGGCAGGCCCATAGATGGAGGTCCCAACATCATAGCTGAAAAGAGGCTGGATATAGAGGGAGAGCCTATAAATCCAGCTGCTAGGGACTATCCATCGGAGTTTATCCAGACAGGTATATCGGCCATAGACGGGCTCAATACCCTGGTTCGTGGGCAAAAGCTGCCGGTGTTTTCCGGCTCGGGACTGCCCCATGCCCAATTAGCCGCCCAGATTGCCCGTCAAGCAAAAGTACTAGGTGATGAGGAAAGTAACTTTGCCGTTGTATTTGCGGCTATTGGTATCACCTTCGAAGAGGCGGACTTCTTTATTACAGACTTTAGAAGAACCGGAGCCATTGAGCGAACTGTACTATTTATGAACCTAGCAAACGATCCGGCTATTGAGCGTATTGCTACCCCGCGTATGGCTCTTACAGCAGCAGAATATTTGGCCTTTGATTTGGGAATGCATGTACTGGTTATCCTAACGGATATAACCAACTATGCTGAGGCTCTGAGGGAAATATCTGCAGCCCGTAAGGAAGTTCCAGGTCGCCGCGGATACCCTGGCTATATGTATACTGACCTTGCTACCATGTATGAAAGAGCTGGTAGGATAAGGGGTAAGGAAGGTTCCATTACCCAAATCCCTATACTTACCATGCCCGAGGATGACAAGACCCATCCAATCCCTGATCTTACGGGATATATTACCGAAGGTCAGATTATACTAAGCAGGGAGCTTCATGGAAGGGGAATTTCACCTCCCATAGACGTACTGCCCTCTCTGTCCAGGCTGAAGGATAAGGGAATAGGTGAAGGCAAAACTCGGGAAGATCATGCCGATACCATGAACCAGCTATTTGCGGCCTATGCCAGAGGTAAAGAGGCCAAGGAGCTTGCAGCAATTCTCGGGGATGCAGCCCTGAGCGATGTAGATAAACTATATGCCCAGTTTGCTGACGAGTTTGAAAAGCGGTATATATCCCAAGGCTATAATACCAACCGTTCCATAGAGGAAACCTTGGACTTGGGATGGGAACTATTAACCATCCTACCAAAGGTAGAGCTAAGGCGTATTAGGGATGAATACATTGACAAATATCTGCCTGAGAGTCAAGAAGGGAATGAATAGGCATGGCTGTTATGAGAGTCAATCCCACCCGTATGGAGCTTACTCGCCTAAAAAAGCGCTTAGCCATAGCTGTCCGCGGGCATAAGCTCCTTAAGGATAAACGGGATGAGATGATAAGACGGTTTATTGAACTGGTCAGAAAAAACAAGGAGCTGAGGGAGCAGGTAGAGAAGGAGCTGACTCAGGCCTTGGGAGATTTTTTGATGGCCAGAGCAGTCATGTCCACTGAGGTCTTAGAGGAAGCGGTGATGTACCCTACTCGTCAGGTGGAGCTAAAGGTTTCAAAGCAAAATGTAATGAGTGTGGATGTTCCAAAAATCGACTATGAGGAGAAGAGCCAAGAAGGCTTATCCCCTTATCCTTATGGATTTGCCTCAACATCTGGGGAATTGGATGGAGCCATTGCTACTCTATCTGATATTCTACCCCGAATGCTGGAGTTGGCAGAGATAGAAAAAACCTGTCAGATGTTAGCCGATGAGATAGAGAAGACCAGGCGCAGGGTCAATGCTCTGGAACATATTATGATTCCTCAGATGGAAGAGACCATTAAATATATAACCATGAAAATGGATGAAAATGAAAGGGCCAGCCGTACACGGCTTATGAAGGTCAAAGATATGATAGAGGAGAGAAATATAGAAAGCTCGGGTTAATCCGAGCTTATTTATTTTATAACTTGTTTATTTTGTAACTTAGTTGTGATTTTGACAATAGGTTCTGCATTTACGGCTTTTACAATACTTATATCCTTCCTTATCTAGACATATAATGTTATTGGATTGACAATGGGAACAACTAAACTGGCCCTTGCCAATCTTTTTAAAATTATCATAGCTTTCATACCAGCTATTATTACAATCTAAGCATTTAACCCGTCCAAGATACACATCAAAATTACCGCCCTCAATGCGTATAGCCTTTCCATTGACTAGACTATCAACAATTTTTTTTCTGGCTTCAGCTAGAATCCTCTGATAGGTTTGGCGGGAGATGTTCATCTTAATAGCACAACTTTCCTGATCCAGACCCTCAATATCTCTAAGGCGTAGCGCCTCCAGCTCTTCGATTTTTAGCACATTTTCTTTAACCTGGTTCTCAGGTACTTTATATGGAACAAAACACTTAATTTTTGGGATAAATCGAACCCTACGCTTTTTTCTAGGTCTTGACATAGGTGCTCACTCCTTTAATAAGTATTCTATCACCAACCCTTTACATATACAATAATTGTTAATTTCTTAACTTATTTCATGATTTTTAACTGGTATAGAATAATTTTTATCCGGCAATAATCCAAATAAGAGGGTAAATTTTTCGGAGCTGATGGGGATGATTAAAAAGAAAAGTTCTTGGTTATTTGGAATTATAACTATATCCTTATGTATTTGCCTTTATTTATTATCTGGTAATTTTAATTATAAAAATCAAGCTCTGGCAGCAAGTCATCAAAGGATAAATTTAGATGAGCTGTTCAAAGAATCTGGATGTCAATGGTCTGAGACCTATATTAATGCATGGGCAGTAATAGAGTCTGATAATAAATCTTTTGATGATCTTAAAAATATGGCCATAGAGCTGTGCCATTTTCTTAATCTAGAGGGAAATAGGCAAAAAACAGTCAATTACAAAACTTATCAAAAACAGGTAAAAATAGAGGCAAGGGACCAAAAAGGACTAAAGTATGATATAATTATAACCAATAATGAGGAAACTCATGTTGTCATCAATATTTATAACAATCAGCATTTTTTAGACACTCAAGATTATATAGATAAGCTGGAAGACTATTTCCACAGCATAAAGGCACTTCCCCGTATTTCAGCTACCCTTGTTGGAACTTTTGATGGGAGACTGGATGGAAAAGAAAGGAAATCTATCATAAATAGCCTAGTAGCCAAAATAGACGGTAGAGTTACTCAGGCTATGGAAGATGAGAGGCTTATAAGTATAGCTGGCTATTCTAATAATTTAGATACAGTACCAATGGGTAATATAAATTTCCAAATAGCTTCTAGATACAATGCATACAAAGGAAAAACTTATCTTTGGATTGGTACTCCCCTTATAACAATAGAATATTGATATAGTGTAAGCAACAATCAACGCAAATTCATAAGACATGAGGTGTGTAAATGTGTCAAAGCTTATAGTTAGCCAAAGCCCACCCTTGATTGGAAGGGTAAAAATTCACGGTGCCAAGAATTCGGTTTTACCCATTATGGCAGCCTCCCTTTTGACTGAAGAGATGTGCATATTAGAGGACGTGCCATTATTACAGGATGTATTTGTGGCCTGTGAAGTTCTTGAGTGCTTTGGATCCAAAGTAAATATTCGCAATAATACTCTTATTATAGATAATAGCAATACTTATAAGGGTGAAGCCCCCTATGAGCTAACCAGAAAGATGAGGGCTTCTTTTCTAGTTATGGGCCCTTTATTGGCCCGCCATGGGCATGCAAGAATATCCCTTCCAGGGGGTTGTGCCATTGGCAGTCGCCCTATAGACTTACATCTAAAGGGTTTTTCAGCCCTGGGAGCTGACATTACCTTAGGTTATGGGTATATAGAGGCCAAAGCCCATAGATTAAAGGGCAGTAAAATATACCTGGACTTTCCCAGCGTTGGTGCAACTGAGAATATAATGATGGCAGCAGCCTTAGCCCAGGGACAGACCATTATAGAAAATGCTGCTGAAGAACCAGAAATTGTGGATCTTTCCAACTTTATAAACGCTATGGGAGGTAATGTTAGGGGTGCTGGTACTGGTACCATTAGGATAGAAGGTGTAGACAGACTCCATGGTGCAACCCATACAGTGGTACCTGATAGGATTGAGGCAGGCACCTTTATGGTAGCTGCTGCTATGACAAAGGGTAATGTATTATTAGAGAATGTGTTAATAGATCATTTAAAACCCATTGAAGCCAAGTTAAAGGAAGCTGGAGCAACAATCCTAGAGGAAGGTGAAGGCATAAGGGTTATTGGACCAGATGTATTAAAGCCTATAGATATAAAGACTTTGCCCTATCCAGGTTTTCCTACTGATATGCAAGCCCAAATCATGGCTATGGTAACTACAGCCCCAGGCACCAGCGTTATAACCGAGACAGTTTTTGAAAATAGGTTTATGCATGTGGATGAATTAAAAAGGATGGGAGCTAACATAAAAATTGAAGGAAGAAGCGCTATAGTGGAAGGAGTCAGCCATCTTACCGGCACTAGTGTTAAAGCTACGGATCTACGGGCAGGTGCAGCACTGGTACTGGCTGGCCTAATAGCCAAGGGAGAAACAGAGATATCCAATATATATCATATAGATAGAGGTTATTATAGGATTGAGGATAAGTTAGCCAAGCTGGGAGCTAACATTCAAAGAGTGCCATAAAGGGGTAATGGCTATTGACGGTTTACTTGGTCCTTGATTTGGACAAAACCAAATCAGGGAAGGCCTTTACTGTCAATAGCCATTACTAATGTATTAATTCATGTTCTAAAGTTTAAGTTATCGTCATACCGTAAATAATGTACGATAAATAATTGTATTAAGATACGGAAGGCGAGACTTTATGAGACAATGGATTGATGTGATTATACTAATTATCCTTATTGTGCTGATTTTGCCCTCCCTGTTAGTCGCCATGTTTTCTAAAAGAAATCCAGAGATGCCGCCACCTCATGTTGACAGCTACGATGAAGGAGAGAGTATACAGGTTAAAAAAAGTAGTGCAACTTACCAGGAGCCTACCATAACCCTTTATAACCACTATACCAAGTCATTAGAATCCATTCCATTGGAGGAATACGTGGTGGGAGTGGTAGCAGCGGAGATGCCTTCCTCCTTTGAGATGGAGGCCTTAAAGGCCCAGGCAGTTGCAGCTAGAACCTTGGCCGTCAGAAAGATGCGCTCAAAAGGTGGTAGGGGATGCACCAAGTATGATGGGGCTGATGTGTGCAGCAAGTTTAGCCATTGCCAGGCTTGGATTCCAGAATCCCAGCAGCGAAAGAACTGGGGAAATAAATTCGAAGAAAACAGGGAGCGGATACGCCAAGCGGTGCAGGAGACCAGAGGCTATATTATGACCTATGAAGGCCAGCCTATAGAGGTGTTTTTTTATTCTACCAGCAACGGTAAAACCGAGGATGTGGCAGAAGTTTTTTCCGCTTCCCTTCCCTATTATAAAGTGGTAGAAAGTCCGGGAGAGGAGGATGCGCCACGCTATAAAGCAACCTTTACCTTCACCTATGACGAATTTATAAAAATCTTTAATTCCAAATATCCCAATAGTGGCCTGTCAGCATCTAAATTGGATCAACAGATAAAGATACTTAGCTGGACAGATAGCGGTAGAGTAAGGGATCTAATGGTGGGCAATACCAAGATCAAAGCTACAGAATTTAGAACCCTATACAACCTAAACTCTACAGATTTTAGTTTTCGATTTAAGCAAGGCAAGGTGTATATTGACACTACAGGATATGGTCATGGGGTAGGAATGAGCCAAATAGGGGCAAATGCCATGGCCAAGGAAGGAAAGGATTATAGGGAAATTCTAAAGCACTACTATAGAGGAGTAGAAATAGAAATATTGTCATAAAAATTTAGTACAGCCATCCAGAAAAAATTGGATATTTTATGGATAGGCTGTATTTTTTTTGTTTTTTTGGACAGAATTATGAATGTGTTATTCCATGATTTTGTAAATTTTAGGAGGTATCTAAATATGAGCTCAAATAAATCTAGGGGGAAACTTAGAGAAGCTTTTACCAAGGAAAAAATAATGCGTTTTTTGGACAAGCAGGGTTTTTATATTGTTCTATTTGTGTGTATTGCTATTATAGGAATTACCGCCTATATGACTTCTGAAAAGCCAGAACAACCACAACAGGAAATTGTAGAGAACCAGCAAGCTACAGAAGAATCTAAGGATCAAGAACTGGCTCAAACAGACCTGGAGGATACACAGCAAGAGCCAGAAAAGGATAAGATTGATATAAAGATAAAGGATAGTGAGGATCAGCCTGATACAGCAGATGAGACTGAAAAGACCGAAGAAGCTGAAGATGAAAAGGCACAGGAGACCTTAGCTTCCAATACCCCTAAAAAGGAAGAGGAAACAAAGAAAGAGGAAACTAAAGGGAATCAAAATCAGGCTCAGGCCAGCAAGGCTAGCAGCTCCAAGATTACTATGGTATACCCAGTTCAGGGAAACATTTTAAAGGAGCATACAACAGATGAATTAGTATATTCTAAAACCCTAAAGGAGTGGAGAACTCATTCAGGAATAGACATAGAAGCTAGCACAGGTACTGAGGTCAAAGCAGCTTTAGGAGGTACCGTGGAAGAGATTACTGAGGATCCTCTTATGGGAATTTGCATAACTCTAGATCATGGCAATGGGCTAAAAACCTTTTATGCCAATCTGTCCACCGGCAACATGGTAACAGTGGGACAAAAAGTGGATAAAGGACAGATAATTAGTGGAGTAGGCAGCACAGCCAGTGCTGAAATACTAGATGGCCCCCATCTACACTTTGAAGTGTTGCTCAATGGAGAAAGTGTAGACCCAAAACAATATTTAAAATAAAACAATATCAAAATAGAAACTGCTAATATACCGCCGAAACAAGGGCGGTATTTTTAATTCTAAAATTCCCTTCTATATCCTTCAAATTTTGCATATTTATCAATTGAAGGATGTCTTCGAGGGGGGTCAGAAGTTGAAGGACTATATTGAAGAAAGAGTGATTGAGATTTCCAACTATATCATTGAAACAGGAGCTACAGTCAGAGAAGCTGCCAAGGTGTTTAAGGTTAGCAAAAGTACTGTACACAAGGATGTCTCCGAAAGACTTCTCAAGATAAATCCCACTCTCTGGAAGGAAGTCAAGAAGGTTTTAGATCAGAACAAGGCTGAACGTCACATCCGAGGTGGAAGAGCAACAAAGAATAAGTACAAAGCCAAGCGTCATGAGGAAATGAATAAAATAAAAGCAGAATAAATACAAAAGAGGGCAGTTTAGCAATAAAATTTTGTATTAAAAGAGGAATTTGACAGAAAACATAGAATAAGTATAATTTAGAGGTAATCATTGGATAAAATATAATAATTATAGAAAAACGGTAAAAAACAAAAGAAAGGACCGATAAGGGTGTTTGGGAGCAGAGACATCGGGATTGATCTGGGAACTTCCAGTGTATTAATATACAGACGTGGTAAAGGAATAGTATTAAGAGAGCCTTCTGTTGTAGCCATTGATACAAGAGGTGGGAAAATCCTTGCTGTAGGATCTGAAGCCAGTAGAATGCTAGGGAGAACCCCAGGCAATATTGTAGCACTTAGACCACTTCAAGATGGTGTTATATCAGATTACGAGCTAACAGAGAAGATGCTCAGGTACTTTTTAAGAAAAGTTATACCTAGAGGTTTGGGGCGTAAACCCCGTGTAGTTGTTTGTGTACCCAGTGGTGTAACAGAGGTTGAAAAAAGAGCTGTTATAGATGCTTCCTACGAAGCGGGAGCCAGACGTACCTATATTATAGAGGAGCCTATTGCAGCTGCCATTGGTGCAGGTATGGATATAAGTAAGCCTTATGGTAATATGGTAGTGGATATTGGAGGAGGCACCACCGATATAGCCGTTATTTCCTTAGGTGGTGCTGTGGTTACTGATTCCATTAAAGTAGCCGGTGATATGTTTGATGAAGCAATAATCCGTTATATGCGCAAGAAATATAATCTATTAATTGGAGATAGAACAGCAGAAGAGATGAAGATAAAAATAGGCTCAGCATATCCTCGAAAAGAAGAGCTGGTTATGGAGGTAACAGGCAGGAACCTAATTTCCGGACTGCCAAAGACTATTCCGGTAAGCTCCAATGAGATGGCCGAGGCTTTGCAAGAGCCCCTAGAAACTATAGCCTATTCTATTCATTCCGTTTTAGAAAAGACGCCACCTGAATTATCATCAGACATTAGTGAAAACGGCATAACAATGACTGGTGGCGGATCTTTGCTATATGGATTGGACAAGCTTCTTGAAGAAAACTTAAAAATTCGGGTTAATGTAGCTCCAGATGCCCTATCCTGCGTTGCTATAGGAACAGGCAAGGCTCTAGAGCATATTGATATCTATTCTCAAACATCAGTATTTGACTATAAAGGCGGAACCTTTGCTAACTAATAATTGAAAGGATGTAGAAAATGATAAGAGGCTTGTATACTGCTGCTACTGGTATGATCCATCAGAGGAATAAATTAGATAGCATAGCCAATAATCTGGCCAATACCAATACAAGAGGATACAAGAAGGACGATGTTGTCAGCCGTTCCTTTCAGGATGAGCTTTTGCTGCGCATGAGCAAGGGTGAGAGCCCAAAGGCCTTAGGTCCTATTAACCATGGAGTGTATGCTGAAAGGGTGACCACCTTCTTTCAAGATGGTGCCCTGGAGCAGACAGGCTTAATTACCGATGTGGCCCTGCAGGGGGAAGGGTTTTTCACCATTATTAGGGACGGCCAGGAATTATATACTAGGGACGGCACCTTTAAGGTAAATGATGAGGGTATATTGGTTACTATGGAAGGAGATATAGTAGCCGGTGAATATGGTCCTATAGAAGTAGGTCAAGAGGATTTTGAGATAGATAGCCAAGGATATGTATGGCAAGGCTATAATCTTGTAAACCGTCTACAGCTAGTAAACTTTGAAGATCCCAATGCCTTAGAAAAGGTAGGGAATAACCTGTTTGCCAACAACAACCCAGAAGCAAATCCTGTCATAGAATTTGAAGGACAAGTTTTCCAAGGCTACGCAGAGCAGTCCAATGTGGAGCTTGTAGACGAGATTAGCGAAATGATAACAGTATCTCGAACTTATGAAGCAAACTTAAGAATACTTCAAATGCTGGATAATGTTCTATCAAAGACTGTAAATGAAGTAGGAAGCGTATAGGAGGATAGAGATGATTAGATCTTTATATACAGCCACCACAGGCATGAGAGTACAGCAGCATAAAATAGATACAATAGGTAATAATATTGCTAACATCTCAACCACAGGGTACAAGAGTACAAGGCCAGATTTCAAGGAGACCCTATACGATGTTATGGAAATAAGACCAGCCCATGCACAAGCCAATTTATTGGTTGGCAACGGGGTAAGGGTGGGCTCTGTTCAAAGGATTTTTACCCAAGGGAGTCTGCGCCAGACCAATAATAAACTGGACTTAGCCCTGGAGGGACCGGGATTCTTTGCTATAGGCTATGAGGATGGTCAAACTGTCTATTCTCGAAATGGAACTTTTAAACTGTCCTATATGCCCAATGGCCTAGCCAGACTGGACAATATGGAAGGCTATCCAGTGTTGGATCAGTATGGGCAGTCCATTTTATTTGATGGGGATATAAGTGAAGAAAACCTCATTATAAATCAAGACGGCAGCATATATTTAACCAATGAGTATGGTAGCTTTTATCAGGGAACTTTGGGGATTTACACTTTTGCAGATCCCAACAGTTTACAATCTATAAGAGCATCCTACTTTATGGCTACCGAGGCTAGTGGCGAACCTGAACAAGCTTTGAATACTAGAGTGGTTCAGGGATATTTGGAACAGTCCAATGTAGATATGGCTCAGGAGATGACAGAGCTTATCATGGCTCAAAGGGCCTACCAATTAAATTCTAGGGTAATACAGACAGCAGATGAAATGGAAAAACAGGCTAACAGCCTAAGAGGATAGTTAGCGAGGTTAGATAATAGATGGAAATAATAGAGGTCAATGAAATAATGAAACGAATTCCTCACCGCTATCCCTTTTTGTTGGTGGATAGGGTGTTGGAATTAGAGCCCGGCAAAAGAGGAGTGGGCATAAAGAATGTTACTGTAAATGAGCCTTTTTTCCAAGGCCATTTTCCAGGGATACCTATTATGCCCGGAGTACTTATCATAGAGGCCATGGCCCAGTTAGGGGCTGTTATAGTGCTGGGCATGCCAGAGAACCAAGGTAAATTGGCCTTATTTGCCGGTATTGACAATGTACGTTTTAGGCGTCAAGTTGTACCGGGAGATCAGCTGCGCCTTGAAGTAGAAATCACAAGATTACGAGGCACCATAGGCAAAGGTAAAGGCAGGGCCTTTGTAGATGGAGAACTAGCAGTTGAAGGCGAAATTATGTTTGCCTTAGTGGATGCTGACTAGCTCTCCCACAGCTTGCGCATATGAGTTTTTTTAAGAGCGCCGAGAATCTGTTCCTGGACATTGGGTACATCCTTTGAAATGTCTAGGAGCAGATTTTTTATATATTCCCTCTTGGTCTCCCCATTTGCTGGGCAGGGATTAAATACTACAGGAATATTATGTCGCTTTACCGCTCTTTTGATTTCAGGTTCAGGAACATAAACTAAAGGCCTTATAAGAGTAATATCCTTTCTATCTAAATAGGTTACGGGAGAGAAGGTGTTAAACCTGCCTTCGTAAAATAGGCTAAGAAAGAGAGTTTCAATAACATCCTCCCTATGATGTCCTAAGGCCACCTTTTTGCATCCCAGCTCCAGTGCTGTATTGTGCAGGGCACCCCGCCTGAGCTTAGCACATAGGGAGCAGGGATTTTTTTCTTTACGAATATCAAATACTATGGTAGCGATTTTGGTGTCCTTTATTGTATAGTTAACACCTAGTTCTTTACAGAAATCTTTTACTCCTGACCAATCAGCCCCCTCAAATCCCATATCCAGGGTGATGGCTTCTAATTCATACTTTACAGGGGACATGTACTGATATAATCTTAGCGCCTTTAGCAAAATTAAGCTGTCCTTGCCGCCAGACACCCCTACTGCGATTCTATCCCCATCCTCTATCATATTAAAATCTTCTACAGCTTTTCTTAAGCAGCCTAGAATTTTCTTCACTTTGCTGTTCATCCCTTCTATTTCAGTATATATCTATGATATTTTGTTCTTTCAAATATTCATTTGGATATTATATAACAAATTGGGGTCAATGTATATTATAATTTAAAGGTACGTACTGCTAATTAAACTATGAAGGCACAAAAGCAAATAAGTAACTCTAAAACAAAAAAACTACATAATTAAAAAGGAGAATCTGGTGATGAACAAGAATTTTAAGTACTTTAACATTTTCCCAAGAGTTGTAGCTGAGGGAAAAGAAACTACTATAAAAGTGGAGCCCCTATATGGCCACAATAAAATTAAAGATGGGGCTAAGTATGAAGTGGTATACATCCCCATGGAGACTGGAGGGGATGATAAAGGAGAGATTATTGGAAAACCTTTTGAAATCCAACCTGTAGATGGGCATTTTGAAATCACCCTAACCTTTATGGGAGAGCAAGAACATAGAATAATAATTTGGGAGATTGTGGGAGATGAGCAGCGGAAGTACTGTAGCTTTAGCGTATATTCTCTTAAGGAAGATCTATATAATCTGAGGCCCTACAAAGGCGATATGCATATGCATAGCTGTTATTCCGATGGAAAGGAATCTCCTGCCTATGTAGCCGGATCATGCAGAAAGATTGGCCTAGACTTTATGGCTGTAACTGACCATGGCCTATACCAGCCATCCTTGTAGAAATGATCAGGAAAGTTACTTTAAAGAGGTTGAAGAAATTAGACAGAAAGAAAATATCCCCTTATCTAAACAGGAGCAGTATAAGTATGCCTCTTGTAAGTGGTGTTTTGATAAGATCCGTGAAGGTGGAGGACTAAGTATCTATTGTCACCCCTACTGGGTCTTTGAAAATCGATACAATGTTTCCCTGAACCTTCATAATTATATTTACCATAAACAACCCTTTGATGCTTATGAGATTATAGGGGGATTCTATCTTTATGAAGCAGAATCCAATCTTTTACAGGTAGCCTATTACAATGAAGAGAGAGCAAGGGGAAAAGAGATGTCCATAGTGGGAGTTTCCGATGCCCATGGCTGTGATAGCGGTGAGCTGTTTGGATGGTACTATACCGTAGTACTGGCATCAGAGCTAACACTGCCAAGTCTAATAGAAGGTATCAAGAATTTTAAAAGTGTAGCAGTAGAAGCCTTACCGGGAAATCCTGTTAGGGTTCATGGACCTTATAGATTAGTTAAGTATGTATCTTTTCTAATTAGAGAAATATTCCCTGTTCATGACGAGCTATGTTATGAGGAAGGCAAACTAATGCTTAGGTATCTGGCTGGAGACAAAGAAGCAGCCAATATCCTAGAGACTTATAAAGGCAGAGTAGAGAGAAAGATGAATACATACTGGGGCTAACAATTATGGGGGCTTTCAATGGCGCACAAGGGCATTGACAAAAAAATTACAAATGTGATAGATTTAACTTAACCAAGTTAATTTATACCATTCTGTTTCAGTTTTCACCCCATTCAACAATCAAGTAAGTATTACCTCAGGTGTTACATTAAATAAAGAAGAATTATATGATAAAGGGGGATAAAAATGCAACAAGCCATTATGATGGCCCCAGGACAAATCCAGTTTAGAGATGTTCCAGTCCCGGAGGTACAACCAGATCAAATCAAGGTCAAAATGAAAAGAATCGGTGTATGTGGATCCGATATCCATGTTTATCATGGCAAGCATCCCTATACCAGTTATCCCGTAGTACAGGGACATGAGGTTTCTGCTGAAGTGGTGGAGGTAGGGAGCCAGGTAACCAATGTATCAGTAGGCGACAAAGTAACTATTCAACCTCAAGTGGTTTGCGGCAAATGTTATCCATGTACCCACGGAAGGTATAATGTTTGTGAAGAGCTTAAGGTAATGGGATTCCAAACCACAGGTATGGCCAGCGAGTACTTTGTCACCGATGCCAAAAAGGCTGTAAAGCTGCCTGATGATATGAGCTGGGACCATGGTGCCATGATAGAACCCTTGGCAGTGGCAGTCCATGCCGTAAGACTGGCTGGGGATATGACAGGCAAAAAGGCAGTAGTTTTAGGCGGCGGTCCTATTGGTAACCTAGTGGCCCAGACCATAAAAGCCATGGGTGCAGAAGATGTCCTTCTTTCCGAATTAAGCCAGTACAGACTGGAAACCGCCAGAAAGTGCGGCATAAAAGCAGTAGATGTGAAAAAACAAGACCTGCTGGAAGCCATTGAGACTAATTTTGGCAAGGATAGGGCTGACTACATTTTTGAGTGTGTCGGAATTAGTGAAACCATGAATCAGGCTATCCAGTATGCCCGCAAGGGAAGTACTATAGTGGTAGTAGGGGTATTCAGCGATTTTGGCAATATAAATATGGGTTTGGTGCAAGATCATGAATTAACCCTTAAAGGCAGTGCCATGTACCGTGAAGAAGATTACATTAAGGCTATAGAGCTGGTTAATAAAGGATTAATAGAGTTTGATGCCCTCATCACTCATCATGTACCATTTCAGGAGTACAAACGGGCGTATGAAATTATCGATGAACAGAAGGATAAGGCTATGAAAGTTATTATAGATATGGATTAGCGGGGTGGGGATTTTGTTAGAAAAAGAATTCCATGTAACTGCATTGGGGGAGCTTCTCATTGATATGACACCCTATGGAACTAGTGACCAAGGCAATAGTCTATTGGAGGCAAACCCAGGAGGAGCACCATGCAACGTTTTGGCTATGGTGAGCAAATTAGGAGGCAAAACAGCCTTTATTGGAAAGGTAGGCAAGGATGCATTTGGAGACTTATTAGAAGAGACTCTGCTTTCCCAAAACATTAATACAGAAGGGCTGGTCAAAGATCCTAGGTATTGTACAACCCTGGCTTTTGTACACCTTGATTCCAAGGGCGAGCGTTCCTTTAGCTTTTATAGAAAGCCAGGTGCCGACATGATGCTAGAGCAACAGGAAATCAACCAATCCCTCATAAAAAAGGCAAAGATTTTTCATTTCGGCACTTTGTCCATGACCAACGAACCTGTGTTAAGCGCCACAAAGTTTGCTATAGATCTGGCAATGGAAAGTGGCTGTATCATCTCCTTTGATCCCAATATAAGGCCCCTACTGTGGGATTCTCTAGAAAATGCCAAGGCACAGATGGAATACGGATTTAGCAAGTGCCATGTTCTAAAAGTGTCTGAAGAAGAAATCCAGCTAGCAACCGGAATTAATGATGCCGGCAAGGCGGTGCAGGTATTATGCAATAAATTCCCCAATATAAAGCTGGTACTTGTGACTGCTGGAGAAAAGGGGAGTTTCTTCTATCATAATAACGTCCAAGGCTTTGTTGAACCTTTTTTACATGATGAAACTATAGACACTACAGGTGCAGGAGACGCCTTTATGGGAAGCTGTCTCTATGAGATAGCAAAATGTGGGCTTAGTTCTTTGAATGAGGAAAAGCTTTACCACATCCTTCGTTTTGCCAACGCTGCAGCATCCTTAGTCATTACCAAAAAAGGTGCACTGAAAGCTATGCCTAATCGGGACACTGTAGAAGCTTTTATCAGAAAGTATGAAAATTGACCTATACATGAAACCAACATATGAAATGGAGTGATATATGTGAGGGCAGCAGTATTTAAAGGTAAAGGCCTTATTGAGGTTGAAGAGGTGCCAATGCCTAAATGTGGAGAAACAGATGTTATCGTTAAAGTTATGGCTTGTGGGATATGTGGTACTGATGTACATATTTTTAACGGTGCTGAGGGCGCAGCCGCAACCACCCCCCCTGTTATTTTGGGTCATGAATTTTCCGGTATTGTAGAACAGGTTGGCGCAAAAGTTGAAGGTATCAAGGTGGGGGATAGGGTATCTGTTGATCCCAATAATACCTGCGGTAATTGCTATTTCTGCAAAAATGGGATGGCTCATTTCTGCGAGAACATGATTGGATACGGTACCACAACCCATGGAGGCTTTGCACAATACTGTGCAGTTCACTATAAACAGGTTTATAAGCTGGCCCCTAATGTTTCCTTTGAGGAAGGCGCTATGTGTGAGCCTATTGCCTGTTGCCTTCATGGCATTGATCTTTGTGAAATTAAGCCAGGCAATACGGTCATGATCATTGGTGGCGGGCCTATTGGACTTATGATGGTTCAGCTGGCTAAAAGAAGCGGAGCAGCCAAAATCATTTTATTGGAGCCAGTGGCCGAGAAAAGGGCCATAGGCACTAAGCTGGGTGCCCATATAGTTATAGACCCAATCCATGAGAATGTAGACAAAGTATTGGCTGAAAATAATATTAATCAGATAGAAGTGGTCATTGAATGTGTTGGGCTTAAGTCTACTATGATGGATGCTATCAAGTATGCAGGCAAGAGCTCAGTAGCCATGCTATTTGGCTTAGGCGGTCCTAATGACGAAATTCCAATAAAACCTTATGAAATATTTAGAAAGGAAGTCACCATTAGGGCTTCTTATATAAACCCTTATACTCAGGGCAGGGCTGTAAACCTCATTAATTCAGGTAAAATTGATGTAAAAAGCCTAATGGCCGATACTATATCTTTAGAGGAGCTAAGTGATGTACTATCTGATCCATCAAGGAGGCAAATGGGCAAAGTCATGGTCAATCCCTGGAGCTAACCATATTATATTTAAAAAGCCTGATAATCTATTCTACAGAATTATCAGGCTTTTTTTATTTAGTCTGCAGTGCCAGTTCAATAATACTGTAATGTGCTATTGATAAGTAATATTATTGGCATGAAAGCTATTAATATCTTCGAATAAAAAACCAAAATGCTAAAAAAACATTCGGTTTTGATAAGAAATTATGCTATAATTGGGTATAATGAGGAAAAAGGGGATAAAGGAGTGATTGGATGGGAAAAATAAAGAGAAATGAGCGTATTGGCGCAATGGTGAAGATTCTATGTAGCCATCCAAACCGGATATTTACGCTCAATAGTTTTAGTGAAATGTTCCAAGCAGCTAAATCTACTATTAGCGATGATGTTGACATAATTAAAGACTTTTTAAATAAATTTCAGTTAGGTGATATAGAGACTGTAGTAGGAGCAGCAGGAGGAGTTAGATTTTTACCCAGATTATTTGAAAAGGATTTTGATTTTATTCAAGATATATGCCATAAACTCTCTGTAGCCGACAGGATACTGCCGGGAGGATTTTTGTATACATCAGATATATTCTTTATGCCAGACGTGGTGCAAAAATTTGGAGAGATGCTGGCCACCCAATTTCAGCACACTAATCCTGATTTTGTAATAACCGTTGAAACTAAGGGAATACCCATAGCCCTTATGACTGCACGGGCTCTTAACTGCCCTGTAGTATTGGCAAGGAGGGAAAGTAAAGTAACAGAAGGCTCCACAGTATCCATCAACTATGTGTCAGCCTCTTCAAAGCGCATCCAAACCATGTCCCTGGTAAAAAGGGCTGTACAAAAAGGGCAAAAGGGTCTTATAGTTGACGATTTTATGAAAGGGGGAGGAACAGCCAGAGGGCTCATGGAGCTTCTCCATGAATTCGAAGCTGAAATTGTAGGGGTAGGAGTAATTATATCCACTGCTGATCCGGAAGAAAAACTGGTAGAAGATTATAAATCCCTTATGGTACTTAAACAAGTTGATGAAATAGAGCGAAAGATCATAGTTGAGCCATCTTCTTGGATAAAAAAATAGATATTGAATAAATTTTTTGTTTTTTTTGATTTTAAGAAGGACTATGGTTTTTTTTGGCGAATAAATATATTATCTACCATTGTTATAGACTCGGAAGGTGGTGAGCTCAAATTGGAAATTACTGATGTAAGGGTCCGAAAAATCCGCGGCGATGGCAAAATGAAAGCAGTGGCCTCCGTGACCTTTAACAACTCCTTTGTGGTGCACGACATAAAAGTGATAGAGGGTCAAAACGGCTTGTTCATTGCTATGCCTAGTCGAAAAACTCCAGCTGGGGAGTATAGGGATATAGCCCACCCAATCAATTCAGATATGAGGGGTAAGCTCCAGGGGGTTATTTTAGAACAGTACGAGCAAATCCAAAGCGAAGAGGAATAGGCTTCAAGGGAGATTATTCTCCTTTGAAGCTTATTTCATGTACACAAATTTACATTGAAATTTACCGTGGGATTGACATATAATAAACTAGATAGAATCTAATTTTTAAAGGGAGAGTCTTTATGGAAAACAAAATATTTGCGGTTATAATGGCGGCGGGGGATGATGATAGGATGAAGTCTTCCCTGCCTAAAGTCATGCACAAAATTTGTGGACACCCCATGATCCAGTACGTGGTTGATGCAGCATTAGGTGTTGCTAACTGCCAACCCATTGTTGTACTGGGAGAGGGAGGGGAAGAGATTAAAGAACTCTTAGGTTCTGATATTAAATATGCATATCAGCAAGAAAGTTTAGGTACTGGCCATGCAGTTATGATGGCCCAGCAATATCTAGAAAACCAGACTGGGTATGCCCTGGTGCTGGCTGGGAATATACCCTTGATCACTTCAGAGACTTTGCAAAACTTAGTGGATTACTGTACAAATGGGAATTATGATGCAGTAGCCCTTTCCGCATTATTTGAAAATCCCCATGGATATGGTAGAATTGTACGGGATATAGCTGGAGATTTTGAGAGAATTGTTGAGCATAAGGACGCCACCGAAGAGGAAAAGCTAATTAAGGAGGTTAACAGCTCCATATACTGTTTTAGTATTCCCGAGCTTTTAGAGGGTTTGAGCAAACTAGATAATAACAACCCCCAAGGGGAATACTACCTGACCGATGTATTAGGAATCTTAAAGAGCCAGGGCAAGAAGATAGGAGTCTACACTGTATACGATTCCGCTGAAATCATGGGAGTTAACACTCGAATTCAACAGGCCGAGGCTCATAAAATTTTAAATCGCCGTATAAACTTTAGTCATTTAGAAAATGGAGTAACCCTTATAGATCCGGATAATACTTACATAGGACCCTATGTAAAAATAGATAGGGATGTAGTTATTTATCCTGGAAATGTTATAGAAGGGCACACTACCATAGGAGAGGGTACTATTTTATATCCCAATAGCCGTATAGTAGATTCAGTTATAGGAAAGGGAACCCAGATTCAAAGCTCGGTTATACTGGAAAGCCAGGTTGGCAATGGAAGTACCATAGGACCCTTTGCCTATCTTAGACCGGGGAGCAAAATAGGCAATAAGGTGAGAATTGGTGACTTCGTTGAGGTCAAAAATGCCAAGATAGATGATGGAAGCAAAGTTTCTCATTTAACATATATAGGAGACGGAGAGGTAGGGAAGAATGTCAATATAGGCTGTGGAGTTGTGTTTGTCAACTATGATGGTAAGAAGAAGCATAGAATCATTGTAGAAGACAATGCCTTTGTGGGATGCAATACCAATTTGGTTGCACCCGTTAGGGTAGAGAAGAATTCTTATATAGCAGCAGGCTCTACCATAACCGATGATGTTCCCCAAGACGCATTGGCCATAGCCAGAGCTCGTCAGGTTAATAAAGAAAACTGGGTAATAAAGAAAAAAAATGAAACGGAGGAAAACTGATGATAGCCCACGGTACAAGTATTAAAATCTTTGCTGGCAACTCAAATCCCAAATTAGCGCAGGATATTGCCAAGCATGTAGGTATTCCCATGGGGAATTCCGATGTAGCTACTTTTAGTGATGGAGAAATTAGTGTAAATATTTATGAAACAGTAAGAGGTGCTGATGTTTTTGTAATTCAGTCCACCTGCTCACCTGTAAACGACAACCTAATGGAAATGCTCATTATGATAGACGCCTTCAAAAGAGCGTCAGCAGGTAGGATTACAGCTGTCATTCCCTATTACGGTTATGCCAGACAAGACCGAAAGGCCAAGGCAAGGGATCCAATCACAGCCAAGCTGGTAGCCGATCTTATTACCACTGCTGGAGCCGATAGGGTGCTGACTATGGATCTACATGCTTCTCAGATCCAAGGATTTTTCTCTATACCTGTAGACCATTTGCTAGGGGTACCTATTTTAGCTCAGCATTATTTGGAGCGAGGTTTTGATAATGACGAAATGGTAATAGTTTCCCCAGATATTGGAAGCGTTACCCGGGCTAGAAATATTGCCAACCGCCTCAATGCTCCTATTGCTATTGTGGACAAGCGTAGACCTAGAGCCAACGTGGCTGAAGTTATGAATATTATCGGAGATGTAAAGGGCAAGAAAGCCCTATTGGTTGATGATATGGTGGATACAGCTGGAACCTTGGTTCAAGGTGCTGAAGCTTTAATAGAAAACGGAGCCAAAGAAGTTTATGCCTGCGCTACCCATGGAGTTCTATCAGGGCCAGCTATTGAGAGAATACAGAACTCCCCCATCAAGGAATTGGTAATTACCGATACCATACCCTTGCCACCAGAGAAGCAGATTGACAAGATTCGTGTTCTATCTGTTGCACCTATATTTGCAGAGGCTATAGATAGGATATACGAAGATCTGCCAATAAGTATTCTTTTCGAATAGGTGATAGACGGTGTATATAATTGCGGGACTGGGTAACCCAGGATTAAGATATGCCAATACTCGCCACAATGTGGGGTTTATAGTCCTTGATATGTTGGCAGATAAGCTGGGTATTAAGGTAACCAAGGCAAAACACAAAGCCCTAATAGGCGAAGGAACCTTAGCGGGTGAGAAAATTGTACTAGCCAAACCCCAAACCTATATGAACCTTAGTGGGGAAAGCATTTTGGAGCTTAAAAATTGGTACAAGGTTGAAGATTCTAGAATTATTATCATATATGATGACATAGATTTAGATATAGGGGTGCTTCGCATACGCCCCTCCGGCAGTGCCGGAACCCATAATGGTATGAGATCCATTATAGGCCAGCTAAAAAGTCAGGATTTTCCTAGGGTACGTTTGGGTATAGGAAGACCACCTCAAGGTTGGGATTTAAAGGATTATGTGCTCTCCACCTTTAGAGATGATGAGATGTCAAAGCTAAAGGATGCCTGCCAGAGGGCAGTAGAAGGTGTGGAGTTAATTGTAACCAAAGGGGTCAACTATGCCATGAGCCGTTGTAATGGATGATTGAAGTAAGAGGTGATTATTTGACTGTAAAGTGGCTGGATCCCATGATGAGATGGGATGAGTTTACAAGACTTAGGAAGGCGGTCCGAGAAGCTAAGGGCCCTACTTTGGTTTTTGGCCTTTCAGAATCTCAAAAAAGCCATGCAGTATCCAGCCTGTTATATCCCGTGGACAGGCAATGCCTGTATGTAACTTATAGTGATATCCAAGCCAAAAAGGTTTATGAGGACATTGAATTTTATCTTGGGGATAGGGCCATGCACCTGCCTCCCCGGGATATAGTATTTTATGATGTAGCTGCTCATAGCACTCAGTTATCAGGACAGCGCCTTAAGGTGTTGGAAGCCCTGGTTTTGGGTAAGCAGCAGGTAGTGGTGACTTCCATAGAGGCCCTTTTGTGTATCCAGACACCACCCTCCATCTTCAAGGAAGGACTCATAAGCATAGAAGTGGGTCAGGAATTATCTATGGAAGGCTTGGCCCACGATCTAGTAGGCATAGGCTATGAAAGGGTGTCTAATGTTGAAGGGCGGGGCCAGTTTAGCATAAGGGGAGGAATTTTGGATATATATCCTATGACCCAAGATAGTCCCTGCAGGATAGAATTTTTTGGCGATGAAGTAGATTCCATACGCCATTTTGATGTGCTATCACAGCGCTCTACTGATAAGCTTAACAGCTTATCCATATCTCCTGCCAGGGAACTGGTTTTATCTAGGGATATCTTAAACCAAGGCATAGCTAGAATAAAGAAAGATCTAACTAAAACTATAGATAAGAGCAAGAATCCTAAAGATGAAAAATTAAAAGAGAAGATAGGAGCTTTGATAGAAGGTATAGAGGAAGGAGTTTTCTATAAGAATCTAGAAAACTATTTTCCTTTTTTCTATCCTGATAGGAACACAATTTTAGACTATATTGATTCATCAGCAGTAATTGTTTTAGACGAACCCTCTCGAATTAAGGAAGGCTTCGAAAGCTGGGAACATGGCTTTACGGAACAATTTAAAACCTTGCTGGAAGATAGGGAAGTGCTGCCTGAGCAGAGCAAGCTTTTTATTGGCTATGATGAGCTTCTATCTGGGATAGAGAAATATAACCAGCTGGCCTTACAGGCTTTACCTAAAACAGTGCCAGGCTATTCCCCAAAGTCCATATATAATTTTTCCTCTAGAGGCATACCTTCCTATCATGGAAAGATAGATGTATTGGTGGAGGATTTAAAGTATTGGCGTGACCACAACTATTCCGTAATCCTCTTTGCAGGAAACACTTCTAGGGCGAAAAATTTGGTATCCAACCTATATGATAAAAGCATAGATGCTATTTTTAGCCCCACTATAGAGGGTACTATCTTAGAGAGGCAGATTGTGGTACTTGCAGAAAGTATTAGTGCAGGCTTTGAATACCCAGAAGGCAGGTTTGCCCTAGTTAGTGATAAGGAAATCTATGGGGTGGGCAAGGACAAAAAGGCCAGAAAAGCTCCATCAAAAAAGAGCAAGCTAGATCCCTTTACCGATCTTAAGGTAGGGGATTATGTAGTTCATGAAACCCATGGTATAGGTAAATACCTGGGAATAGAAACCCTGGTAGTAAATGATCAGAAGCGGGATTATTTAAATATAAAGTATAGCGGAACTGACAGGCTATATATCCCTACAGATCAGGTTGATGTAATTCAGCCCTATATCGGCGTAGACGATAAACCTCCTAAGCTATCCAAACTAGGGGGTACCGAATGGCAAAGAACAAAGAATAAGGTCCGACAATCAGTTCAAAAGCTGGCTATAGACCTAGTAGAGCTATATGCCAAGCGGGAAGCTGCCCAAGGTTTTCAGTTTTCTCCCGATACTCCATGGCAAAGACAGTTTGAGGATATGTTTCCCTATGAAGAAACCCCTGATCAAGAAAGGGCCATCAAAGACATCAAGAGGGATATGGAGAGCAGCAAGGTTATGGATAGGCTGCTGTGCGGTGATGTAGGCTATGGGAAAACGGAAGTTGCTATCCGAGCCGCCTTTAAGGCGGTAATGGACGGCAAGCAAGTAGCCCTACTTGCCCCCACAACCTTACTAGCCCATCAGCACTTCAATACCTTTACAAGCAGGTTTGAAGATTTTCCAGTTAAGATCCAAGTTCTCAGCCGTTTTAAAACCCCGGCCCAGCAAAGGGATATATTAAAGAGCTTGAAACAGGGCAATATCGACATAATTATAGGTACTCACCGCCTGCTAAGCAAGGATGTAGCCTTTAAGGATTTAGGGCTTTTAATAGTGGACGAGGAGCAGCGTTTTGGAGTAGGCCATAAGGAAACCATAAAAAACATAAAAAAGAATGTGGATGTGCTCACCCTTACCGCTACCCCAATACCCAGAACTCTTCATATGTCTCTAATAGGAATTCGTGATATAAGCATTATAGAAACTCCACCCGAAGATAGGCTGCCAGTACAGACCTATGTAGTGGAGTATAACGATGCCCTAATAAGAGATGCCATTATGAGGGAAGTTCATCGAGGTGGACAGGTATACTTTGTATACAATAAGGTCAGAAGTATGGAACGAATGGCGGAAAGACTTCGAAAGCTGGTGCCGGAAGTTAAGATTAGAATGGCCCATGGCCAAATGAGCGAGTCAGTGCTGGAAAAAGTCATGTTGGACTTTTATGATAAAAAATTTGATGTACTTTTATGCTCAACCATAATTGAAAGTGGACTGGATATTCCCAATGCCAATACTGTAATTATCTATGATGCAGACCACTTTGGATTATCCCAGCTATATCAAATACGAGGCAGGGTAGGAAGATCCAATCGCTTAGCCTACGCTTATCTCACCTATAGAAAGGATAAAATATTATCTGAAGTAGCTGAAAAGAGATTGCGGGCTATTAAGGAATTTACCGAGTTTGGGGCAGGTTTTAAAATTGCCATGCGGGATTTGGAAATAAGAGGAGCTGGAAACATACTAGGTCCTCAGCAACACGGCCATATGGCTGCTGTAGGATACGAGCTTTACTGCAAACTGTTGGAAGAAGCCATTAGAAACCTAAAAGGAGAGCAGCCTAAAAAAACTGTGGATGTAACCATTGATATAAAGGTCAACGCCTATATTGATAATGAATATATTCCTTCGGAAGGCCAAAAGATTGAGATATATAAAAAGATTGCAGCTATAGAAAGCCTGCAAGACAAATATGATGTTGAGGAAGAACTAGAGGACCGGTTTGGGGATATGCCTTCTCCTGTCATTAATCTTGTCAATATAGCCTATATAAAGGCCTTGGCCAGTAAATTTAGCATTGTAGAAATAACCCATAAGGATAGAGAAGTTATCCTAAAGCTATCAGATCCTAAGGCCATAGACTCTAGATTATTGATGAGAATCCTAAACGAAAACCGAAATAGGCTAAGCTATGATGGAAGAAGAATCCCCATGCTGAAAATATCACTGCCCAATACCAATCCAACTACCGCTCTGACGGAAACAAAGAATATTTTAGAACAGCTTCACAAATTACATCAAGAACAAAGCGGGTAATGGCTATTGAACAATAGCTGTTATCCGTGGACAAGCTAATATGCTACATAAAAGAAGTAATGAAGGGAAGAGGAAAATGAAACAGGTAAAAATCATAAGCTTACTACTTGCCATAGCCTTGCTACTAGGAGTAGTAGCCGGATGCGGTATAGTACAGGTAAATCCTG
>Ga0209537_1001314_pt1 | contig 28371 bp, 22 predicted proteins | sample BioPla4DNA1_FD_187698 | JGI IMG/M metagenome (GOLD analysis project Ga0209537, IMG submission 187698) | Biogas fermentation microbial communities from Germany - Plant 4 DNA1 (SPAdes) (version 2) | ecosystem: Engineered > Bioreactor > Anaerobic > Digestate | place: Bielefeld, North...
CGAAGCGCGGTCTTGATGTTAAGCGCGGGGGCCAGTCAAATTAGCTGGTTACAGGGGGTTTCCACATGCCTGCTTTAAGGAAGAGGATTACCTGGCTGATATTGATTATCCTGCTTGCGGGATTTCCCGCCATCTTGTCCTGCGCCGGGGCTCCTGCTGCAGTGGAGGTCACTGCCGACGGGGCGCTGGTGCTCCCCGCCTAAGGAAAGGAGATCCGGCTGCGGGCCTACCGCCCCGACGTTGAAATCAACCTGGCCTGGAAGGATGAAAAGGGCGGCCCGGTGCAAGTAGTCATTGAGAATATCATTCCCTCCTCGGAAGTGAAGGTCTTGCCGGAGCCGGGGCAGCAGGCGGCCTCTTGCTCCGTGGAGCCTGCGGGCCCGGCAAGCCTGCTCCTGTCGCTGAAAGGCGGCGGCCGGCAGCGCCTTCAATTGTCCCCTCCCGCCAGGGAGGGCGGTCCCTTTTTTGCCGTTTTCGGCGACAGCCAGGGCCATAACGAGGTCCTGGCCGAGATTGTCAAAGCGGTAAATGCCCATGAAGTGGATTTCCTCGTCTGCCTGGGCGACATGGTGGCCTCGGGGACGGAAGAAGAATACCGCGCTTTCCAGGAGGCCATGGCGGAGTTGAACTGCCCCTATTACACTGTTCCCGGCAATCACGACGTCAAGGGGGAAGGGGCCGGCTATTACCGCAGCCGCCTGTCACCGGTGGATTATTACTTTGATTATGCCGGCTGCCGCTTCATCTTCATGGATAGCTCCCCCATGTCCCTCAGCGAGGCGCAGCTGGAATGGCTGCAGGAAACCCTGGACGGCGGCTTGCCGGGGCTGATCTTTCTCCACGTGCCGCCCCTGGATCCGCGCACGGGAGGAGATCATGCCTTCCTCGATCCCCGGCAGGCTGAGAACTTCCTTGAGCTTCTGGCAGAGCCTTCCCGCCGGGCGCTGGCTGTATTTTCCGGGCACATACACATGTGCCACCACCAGGTCCTTGACGGGGTGCACCATGTCATCAGCGGAGGCGGCGGGGCCTCCCTCTATGCGACGCCCGAAGGGGGTGGCTACCACCATTTCCTTCTCTGCCGCCTGGCTGACGATAAGCTGCAGCTGGAGCCGGTGCCCGTGGAAGCACCGCCTCGCCCGGAAGAGTTGGTTGTCAGCGGGCCCTCCGGGGACTACATCTACACGCTGGAAGAGCTGGATGGCCTCGCCACCCTGGAAAAAGAGCTCTCCTTCCAGAACCGCTACAACAACTACGTGGGGAAGGGCCTTTACCGGGGTGTGCCGGTGAGCACGCTCATTGAGCGAGTTGGCGGGATGAAGCCGGGCGACACCCTCATGGTCTACGCCCTGGACGGCTACAGCCAGGCCTTTGCCTATGAAAATGTGTACCCGGAAAGCAGCGGCTGGGTGGAGCGCCAGGGGATCATGGCCCTGGCCATAGAATTGGATGGGCAAATGGTGCCGGAGTGGCAGGAGGGCTTCCGCATCGCCTTCTTCACGGAAGACGGGGTTTACGACAACGAGGACTGCGCCCTTACTTCAGCCGAAGGGCAGGGTTGGAACCTTTACGAATCCGCCGGGGCCCGGTGGGTAAAAACGGTGGTTAGAATGGAGGTGGTTTCAGAATGAAAGCGGAAATAAAGGAGAGCGCAAGGCGGAGAAGCATTTACTTTGCCAACCGCGATCTGCTCGTCATGGCCGTATTGAGCGGTATCGGCGGGGTGCTGAGCACCTACGTGGGCTACCTGGGGAACCTGCTCAACCGTCTCTTTGGCGTCCCCTTCGGGGCGGGGCAGTTTGTGGCCGGGCTGCATGTTTTCTGGATCATCCTGGCGGCGGGGCTGGTCCGCCGGCCGGGCGCCGCCACCATTGTCGGCCTCTTAAAAGGAGTTGTGGAGCTGCTCACGGGAAGCACTCATGGCGTGGCCATCATCCTCGTCTCATTGGTCCAGGGGCTGGTGGCCGACGTGGTCCTTTTGCTCATGCGGCGCCACGGCCCGCTGGCCTACTCCATCGCCGGGGGCCTTTCGGCGGCCTCCAATGTCATTGTCTTTCAGCTGCTTTACTTCTCGGGGGCACCGCTGGGCTACATTCTCTTTATCTGCCTCCTCGCCCTCATTTCGGGGGTACTCTTCGGCGGCCTCTTTCTCTCCGGGGTGCTTGACCTGGTGGGCGAGGCGGGGCTGCTGCGCCTGAAGTCCGGCCGGGATTACGCCGAGGCCGACGCCGCCCCGTCGCAAGGCGAGGCCAAGAAGGCGCGCCCGGCGTGGTTAAAGATCATCGTTGTCTCCCTGGTCATCGTGGCCTTTTCTGCCGGGGCCATCTACTACTATGCGGTCGTCTTTGAACCGCCCTGGCTGGGGCCGCAGTGCCGGGTTGAGGGGAAGGTGGAGAACGAGTTTGCCTTCTCCCTCTCCAGATTCGCCTCCTTGGAGAAGACCATTGTGGCCGAGTTGAAGGGGCAGGTTACCTACGTGCCGCCGCAGGAATATACCGGCGTCCCGGTGAAAGAGATCCTCAAGGAGGCCGCCCCCCTGCCGGAGGCGACTGTATTAAGGGTCATTGCCTCCGACGGCTACGAGGTGGAATTTGACCTGGAAAAGGTCATGGCGGACGACCAGATGGTCTTGATCGAGGAAAATGATATGCTTCGTCTCATTGCCGGCAACTACGAGGGGGGCTACTGGGTCAAGCTGGTCACCCGTTTCGTAGTAGAATAGGAAAAGAGAAGGCGCTACTTGGAGAGGGGAGCAGGGGATATGCCAGAACCCGTTGTCCGGCTGGAGGGGGTTTCTTTTACCTATGCCGGTGCGGCGGAGCCGGCGTTAAAAGAGATTAACTTAACCGTCTACCCGGGTGAATTTGTGGCCATCACCGGACCCAGCGGGTGCGGCAAGTCCACCCTCTCTTTCTGCCTTGCTGGCTTCATCCCCCACAGCTTTAACGGCAGGATGGAGGGAAGGGCCGTCATCGGGGGGAGGGACACGCGGGAAACAATCCCCGGTGAGCTGGCCGGCATCGCCGGCCTGGTACAGCAGGATCCCGAGGCGCAGCTGTGCACCCTCCAGGTCAAGGAGGAGGTCGCCTTTGGGCCGGAAAACCTCGGCCTTCCTCCCCCCGAGATCTCCCAGCGCCTTGCCTGGGCCCTGGAGGTGGCGGGGATTGGCGGCTTCGAGGAGCGCTTCCTGCACACCCTATCGGGAGGGGAGAAGCAGCGGGTGGCCATCGCCGGGGTGCTGGCCATGCGGCCGCAGCTGCTCATTCTCGACGAGCCCACGGCCAACCTCGATCCCAGGGGCTGCCGCGAAGTCCTGGCCGTGCTGGAGAAGTTGCGCCGCGAGCAGAACTCGGCCATCATCATCTTTGAACATCGCCTGCAGTATCTCCTGCACCTTGCCGATCGCCTCATCCTCATGAAGCGCGGCCGCATCGTCGCCGACAAGCGGCTGCATGTCGCTGCAGCGGGCAGCCATGTTGATGAGGGTTTTGGCCGGCAGCAGGAGGGTGAGACGGCTGATGCTTTGCCCATGGGGCCTGCCGCGCAGAACCAGGAGCTGCCGGCTCCCGTGAAGGAGCCCTTTTCAGGGGTAAAACCCCATGAAAACCATGAAAAGACACTGCCGGAGCCGCCGCCTGGAAAGGCGGTAGAGGCGCTGCTCACGGTAGAGGAGCTGGCCGTATTTTACGGGGAGAAAGCGGCGCTGGAAGAGATCACTTTTTCTCTTTACCCCGGGGAGAGGGTGGCCCTGATGGGTGACAACGGTTCCGGCAAGAGTACCCTGCTGCTGGCGCTCCTGGGGATCATGCAGCCCGCCCGGGGCCGGATCTGCTTTGCCGGCAAGGACCTTGCCGGGGTCAGGGTGACCCGGCGGGCCCGGCAGATGGGCTTCACTTTTCAAAATCCCAACCACCAGCTCTTTGAGCAGACCGTGCTCAAGGAGGCGCGGCTGCCCTCGCAGTTCCTGGCCGATGACCAGAAAGAGAGCCTGGCGCGGGTGGATGAGCTGCTGCTTTGCTTTGACCTGGAGCGCTACCGGGAGGGTCTGCCTTTCTCCCTAAGCCTCGGCGAAAAGAAGCGGCTTACGCTGGTATCCGTGCTTGCCTATAATCCCCGCATCCTGCTCCTGGATGAGCCGTTGGTGGGGCAGGACCAGGACCGGCTGGATCTGCTCCGGGAGGCCCTCTTTGAGCACAGCTGCCGGGGATGCATAACCATAATGGCCTGCCACGAGCCCGCAGCGGTGGCCGCCTGCTGCACGCGGGTGCTTTTCCTGGAGGCGGGGAGGCTCATCATCGATGCTCCCACGGAGAAGGCCTTCCAGGAACTGGCCCGCCTGGGCTACGCAGATTACCTGCCCTGTCAACTCCCCCATCTATCACCCCCCTTTTCTAAAGGGGGGCCGGGGGAGATTTAATAAAATGAACAGGAGGGCTCAATCATAGCAGTCCGCAGCACACGCATAAACCAGCCAGGGCAGTTATCCAGGAGCAAACAACCCAGGGCTGCTTCCGCCGGCAGCAGCTTCCGCTCCTTCATACCTGGCTTAACCTACCAGCCTGCGGATGGGCCCATGCACCGGCTGCACCCGCTGCTCAAGCTGGAGCTTCTTATCTGCTTCAGCCTGTTGGTTTTCAGCCTGCCCCACTACCTCAGCGGGATGCTGCTCTTTGGAATAATGCTCGCCGGCTACCGCGCCGCCGGGCTTGGCTTATCCTTCTTCTGGCGCAAGCTCAGGTTCATTATTGTCTTTTGCGTCCTTATCTTCCTGGTGCACGTGCTCTTTGTCCGCGAGGGGAGCCTGCTCTGGCAAAAAAAGATCGCCTTTCTACAACTTGAAGTCTGGTCCCTGGGGCTGGGCCACGGTTTGCTTATGCTCTTTCGCTTCCTCAATATCATCGGCTCCAGCTATCTTTTTGTCGCCACCACCGACCCCAACTGCCTGGCCTACGCGCTCATGCAGGCAGGATTGCCCTATCGTTACGGCTTCATGCTCATCACGGCGCTGCGCTTCATTCCCCTTTTCTTCCTCGAGCTTGAGCAGGTCCGCTATGCCCAGATGGCCAAGGGCATCGACTTGGAGAGGATTTCCCTGACAAACTTTTTCAAGGCGGTGCGCTACCTTTTTCTGCCCCTTGTTCTATCCGCTTTAAGCAAGGTGGACACCCTGGCCATATCCATGGAAAGCCGCGCTTTTGGCCTCCATCCCCGGCGGAGCTACCTGGAAAAGCAGCCCTTTACCCGGAAGGACGGCCTGGCGGCGGCGGGGGTGCTGCTGCTGTCGCTGGCTTTATTCCTTTTGCTGCGCCGCTACACCCTGGAGTCCCTTTACTAGACTTTTTAATCATCTCCGCCGCCGGTGGGCGCAGGGACGGGTTTCCACGCCCGCCCGAAGATATTTCCATCCTTTTGCCCAAAAAACCGGTTAAGGCGTAGGGGTGGGGGCACCGCCCCGCCCGCCGTTAAAGGAAATAATCCAGGCCATGCTCTTCAAGCAGCCCGGCCTGCTGCAGCAAATAGCGGCGCTGCCGGGGGCGCCGCCGCGCCGTTTCTTTTAATGCCTGGGCGATGTGCCCCACAAGGTTACCTTCCAGGCTGCCTCGGCCGGTAATCTCGCCGTAGCGGGCTATTAGCCGGCGGCATAAGGCCGCCTTTTCCGGAGTGAACATCGGTTCAGTATCAAGAATGGAGGCGCAGATCTGGCCCATATCCCGGGCTGGGTCCCCCCACTCCGCCTCCTCGAAGTCAACCCCAAAAAGATAACCGTCCTCCCGGAGAATGAAATTTCTCAAGTTGGAATCTCCCCTGAGCAGGGCAGTTCCATCGGGGCGGCTGAAAAGGCGGTGGAAGGTGCCGTGCCACAGGGCCAGCTTATCTGCATATTCAGGCAGGCAGCGGCGGTTAAGCAGGTCGCAAAGATTTTCCCCCGGAACATGCTGCATCAGCAAGGCCTTCCCCTCGATAAAAGCAACCGGCTGCGGCACGGGCACTCCATTCCGGGAGGCTTCTCTAAGGACCCTGTACTCCGCGGCAGAACGGAGATGGTGCGGGGCCCGGTAGAGCTTGAGCACAAAAAGGCCGTTCCTGTTTTCCACCAGGTAGACGCGGTTTTTTTTGCTCTTCAAACGGCGCCGGAGCTTAAACTTGCGGCCAAACAGCCCCAGGATCATTGATTCTGCCCCTTGTGATTTGGTCATTTTGTTGACTGTGTTACCACTCTTAGCATACACCAGGCGGACGCTTCAGGCCAGATCGTAGATGTTATCGTGAAAAGATTTTATTAATTTGGGGCGCAGATCTTGCTTCCTTTTTTTCAGCATGTGCTATAATTTCCATAACGCAACAGGGAGAATATTTAAAAATGTGCATGATTACGGTTAATTCGCTAACGGTGAAATACAAAGATCTATGCGCGGTGGATAATGTTTCCTTTAATGTATATGAGCAGGAGATATTCGGCATTGTCGGTCCAAACGGCGCCGGCAAGACCTCCACCGTGGAATGCATAGAAGGCCTGCGCAGGGCCTACAGCGGAACGGTAAAGGTGATGGGCCTGGATCCCTGGAAAGAGAGGCAAAAACTCTACGGGTTAATGGGCGTTCAGCTTCAGGACACCGCCTACCAGGACCGGGTCCGGGTATGGGAGCTCTGCGATCTTTTCTCTTCCCTCTACCGTGATCCCGCGCTCTACGACGAGCTGCTGGAAATCATGAATTTGAACGATAAAAAAGGGGCCTACGTGGCCAGCCTGTCAGGCGGGCAGAAGCAGAAGCTTTCCATCGTGCTGGCGCTTATCCCCAATCCCAGGGTGGTCTTTCTTGATGAACTCACCACCGGCCTGGATCCCCATGCCCGCCGCCAGATGTGGGACCTGTTGCTGCAGTTGAGGGAGCGCGGCCTGACCATTGTCCTTGTATCTCATTACATGGATGAGGTGGAGGCGGTCTGCGACCGGGTGGCCATCATGGACCGCGGACGGATAATCAGCATGGGTTCCATTAACGAGGTGGTGAACAGCTTCAACCTGAAAACGGAGATAACATTCTGCGCATCCTTGCCCGATGCCGGGGAGATTGAAAGGCTGCCCGCCTTCCGTCGCGCGCAGGAAGAACGTAATCAAGGTCTGCGGCCATGGCGATGAATGCGTGGCTGCAGTGTTGAAATACCTTCACGACAATCGGATTGCTTATAGCAACCTGGCGGTGAAGCCGCCGGACCTGGAAGCTGTTTTTTTGAGCCTGACGGGCTACACCCTGGCTGAAGAAGGCGATTCGGCAAAGGGTGGCGGGAGGGGATGAGATGAAATCCGGGCTAATCAAGCTTGCCGTCCTCGAGTTTAAGCTTTTTACCCGCAATTTTCTAAGCATGTTTTTCCTGCTTGTTTTTCCGTCGCTCATGCTCCTGCTCTTCGGTGGCATCTACGGCAACGAGCCTGAGCCCATATTTGGCGGCTACGGGACGGTGGATGTTTCGGTGCCCGCCTATGCGGGGATCATTGTATCCGTAACCGGGCTGATGAGCCTGCCGCTGGCGGTATGCGAGTACCGGGAGAAGAAAATCCTGAAAAGGTTTCAGGCAACCCCGCTGAGCCCGGCTTATGTAATCATCTCGCAGGTTAGTGTAAACCTGCTCATGACCATCGCCGGCATGCTCCTGCTCTTTCTTACTGGTAAAATCGTTTTCAACATGCGCTTCATGGGCAGCGTGCTGCCGGTAACCGCCGTTTTTCTCCTTTCCTTGTTAAGCGTCTTCTCCATGGGTTTTTTAATTGCCGGCCTTGCGCCCAGCATGAGGGCGGCCACTGCTATCGCCAACCTGGTCTTCTTTCCCATGCTCTTTTTGACCGGCGCAACCATCCCCATTGAGCTGATGCCCGAGCTGATGCGGAATATTGCCCGCTTCTTTCCGGTAACCCACGTGGTAAAGGCCATGAAGGCGGTATGGCTCGGAGAGAGCATCTCGTCGGTCTACTCCAGCCTCCTGGTCCTGGGCGGAGTCATGCTGCCCTGCTTCTTTTTATCCCTGCGGTTGTTCCGATGGGAGTAAGCGCCGGCGAGGCATGCCTTGACTGAGCGCGCCTGCGGTTCAATTCCTGCCTGCGCCGGCAGGACTCCGGGGAAGCATTCCAGAACTAAGGGATTAAACGGGGCACGGGAGAGAGGCCGTCTTGCAGACATTCCACCGCATCATTTTCCGCGATTCGCGCCAACTTGGCCTCCTGGATGATGAGAGCATCGACCTGGTGGTCACCTCACCGCCTTACCCCATGATCGAGATGTGGGACGCTCTCTTTGCTTCGCTGAATCCGGACATAGGCGTGTACCTGGAGCGGGGCGATTATCGCCGGGCCTTTGAATCCATGCACCGCCTTCTTGACGAAGTATGGGCCGAGCTTTACAGGGTGATGAAGGCGGGGGCGCTGGCCTGCATCAACATCGGCGATGCCACGCGCTCGGTGGGAGACCGCTTTCAGCTTTTTGCCAATCATTCGCGGGTACAAGGCAAGTGCATGGAGATGGGCTTCGACGTGCTCCCCTCCATCCTGTGGCGCAAGCCCACCAACGCGCCTAATAAATTCATGGGCTCGGGGATGCTGCCGGCGGGCGCTTACGTCACCCTGGAGCATGAATATATCTTGATCTTGCGCAAGAGCGGCAAAAGAATGTTCCGCTCTCCCGAGGAGAAAAGAAGAAGGAGAGAGAGCGCCTACTTCTGGGAGGAGAGGAACAGGTGGTTTTCCGATATCTGGGACCTCAAGGGGGCCGGCCAGGAGATGAATGCTCAAGACCCCAGGCATAGGAGTGCGGCCTTCCCCTTTCTGCTTCCCTTCCGCCTCATCAACATGTACTCTCTTCTCGGCGACACGGTCCTCGATCCCTTCCTGGGCACCGCCACCACCACCCTGGCCGCAATGGCCTGCGGCAGAAACAGCGTGGGCTGCGAGATCGATCCCGCCTTTGCCGGCCACATTCGGCGCCGGATAGAGCAAGAGGCTGCCGGGATCAACTGCTACAACCTGCAAAGGATAAAGGCTCACCTTGAGTTTGCCCGGAGCCACGCTCAAACCTTGAAATACAAAAACAGGCATTACGGCTTTCCGGTGATGACGGGACAGGAACAGGAACTGAAGCTGCCCCTCGTGGAGAAGGTAGTTGAAGTGGAAGAAAATCTTTTTAAAGCGACATACCTGCCCGATGATTCTGCCCGGGATCTTGCCCTCAACATGATTAACTTAAACGAAACAAGCATCCCTACATAGCGGCAGCTGCTGCCTTGGCACAGATAAACCAAGACCATCGCCTGGGCTTAAGCCGCCGGCAGGGCCGCTTTTAACAGCAGCCCTCCCAAAATGGCCAACAAGGTGCTCAGCAAAGTCCCCACCAGGTAGTACTCGGCAAAGTCCCTGTTTTCCAGCTCCTTGTAGCGGGCGATGGATTTGGCCGTGAACACGAAGGCAATGGAGGTAAAGGCGCCGTCCAGGGCCAGGGTCAATATGAGCGCCCGCTCGAGCATGCCGATGTGGCGCCCGGCCTGGCGGGTGTCGCCGTATTTGTCCGCCGGGCCGGGCAGGCGCAGCGCCTCCAGGTCCAGCACCTTGCGCACCAGCACCGCACCGCCCCAAATGACAAAGCCGTAAACTACGGCTGTGAGCAGGATGGACGCGGCATGGAGATGGGTGATGCCGGCCGGGGCGAGGAGGCGGCGGTAAAAGGAGGCCACGGGTTCGCACAGGGGCGGGTTGACCCACTGCCAGGCGCAGAAGATCAGCAGCAGGTGCAGCGCCTGGTCCATCAAAAAAATGAAGGCATCGGCGGGATGATCGGGGGAGAAGAAACGGTTCTTCAGCCAGTCCAGGAGCAGGTGCGCCGCAGGCAGCGCCAGCCAGGCTGCTGCCGTCGCCGGGGAAAAATAAGGATGCGTCAGCAGGGCCAGGGCGAAGAAATGACCGCCATAATGGAGCAGGTAGGCCCGCGGGAGCCCCCGGCATTTTCCCGCGGCCTCTTGCGGCCCCTGCAGGATAAAGTCGGCGATGACGTGGGCCAGGACCATGGCCAAAAAGAACTCCATCAGCGCACCCCCTCTTTCACGTAAGCGGAGAGGAAGCGCTCCGCCTCAGCCACCGCTTTCCAGCCGGCAGAGCGGCAGCGTTTGGCCACGTTTTGGGGGCTGATGCCCAGCTCCGCCGCGGCGGCCGCGTAGGTGCCGGCGCGCTCGTAGGCGTCGACGGCCTGCCACTGCTTGGCGCTCCAGCGGCCCTGGATGGCGTCGATGAGGCTGTAAAAAGCGTTAACCGCCGCCCATATATCCGCCCTATCACCGGCGAAGCGGGTGGCCGGCTCGCGGCGGCTTTTGATCTCCTCCAGGGCGGCGCGGGAATAGTGGAAGGCGCTGCCGTCCATCTGCCAGGCATATTTTTTATCCAGGCCGGAAGCGATTTCCCCTGCGCCCACGCCGATGCGCAATTTAAAGCCAAGCAGGTGAAAGCGCAGGTGGCGGATCAGCCGGACAATATCCCCATGGGCCTCGATGGCCCCCTGGATTTCATCGCCCCGGTATAGCGTGAATTCCGCCGCCATCAGGGAGCGGTAGCGGGCATTGAAGTCCTCAATGCCCCTTTCGGCCAGGGCGGTGTAGTTTTCATGCTTTCGCGAGCCAATGATATCCGCCGTTATAACATAAAAGGCTGCTCTCGCCACGCGGATAACCCCCTGTGCGGTGATATTCCGAAATCACCTTTTAACAGGTGATCTTTTTCTCCCTCCCGGCGCGCAATTCCTGCCTTTTTTATTTTCTTTGATAAATCAAAAGGAATATAAACTACAATGTAGAATCACTATATTGAGCTAAAACCAAATATATCCGTATAATCTTTATTTCTCCGACCCGGTTTTTCTAAACCTTTTCAGGCAAGAAGGCCGGGCGATAGGGTCAGCAGGGAAACTTGCTGGCCTCCCATGGTGGAAAGGAGAAATCATATTGGGTTCTAAGCCGCCCACCATGGGGCGGCTATTGTTTTAAAAATTACCTGCGGCAGAAAATTGCCGAATTCACGCTGGATGAGCTTCGGGATGAATCGCGGAAGTTCATTGCCGCCTACGGTGTAAACGAGGTGCCCTTTGTTTACACCAACCTGGATCCGGGCTACATCCCCTCAAAATACAACGACCGCGGCTGCTTGAAGCTGGTCTACCATCCTGCCGAGGGAGAAGAGATACCCACCTTCATCAACGTGGCCTACATTTACGTTGAGGAAGACGAGCGGCCGGGCTACGAGCACGACAAGGAGCCCTACAACGATCCCGGCTTAACTCAGTATATCTTTACCCTGAGCGGCAGCGGCCTCGGCAAAGAGGTCAACTACACCGTGGCCCAGCTGGAGGCCATGACCGATCTGCACCTGGAGAAGGAGTACTGCCTCTCCAACAGCGAATACTACTGGTACTTCAATACTTACAAGGGCATCCCGCTGTGGGACCTGCTGCTGCATGCGGGCCTGGATCCGGATATCGATGAGGATACGCCGGTCCATTTCAAGGCCGCCGACTACTACAACATACCCTCCCTGACGATCGGGGATATCAAGCACCACGACCGCTGGGGCTACTACGAAAAGAACCCCGAGGACAGGGGAGACGGCACTTTTGACGGCAGCAACGAGGTGCCCCTGGCAACGGGCTACCCCGTACTGGTGGCCTTCGGCTTTAACGGCTATCCCTATGTCAAGCATCCCACCGACCCCGGCTACAACTCGGGCCTGGGCAACGACGGCGGGCCGCTGCGCATCATCTTCGGCAAGCGCGATTACAACCATACCAACGGATCCCACCAGGTCAAGTATGCCATCCGCGTCATCGTAGGGGATGATGTGCCCTACACGACCCACAGCTACGCACCCTATGATCAGCTGGAGGATGAAACGCTGACCGTAAAAGTGGTGGGCGAAGACGGGAACACCATCAAGGAAGAGGATTTCACCGTCGGTGAAATCGAGGCGCTCATCTACGGCGAAAATGTGCCCGCAGCCGCCGCCGACCGGGTTCGCGGCAAGGGCTACTACTTCACCCACTTTGCCGGGGGAGCCGGCGGCACGCCCGTATCCGATCTTTACGAAGGGGTCGATCTGAACTACTTCCTCTTTGAAAAGATCGGGCTGCCCGGCACGGTAGGCACGGTCACTTTCACCAGCAGCGACTCCAGCCAGGAGCCCCTGGTGGTCAATCTGGAGGATATCACCAGGACGGATTACTTCAACGAGTTCACCGGGGTGGAGGGGCTCAAGCCCATACTAGCCTTCGCCAAGAACGGCTATCCCCTGGTCAAGGGCTCCGGCGATCCCGGCTACATGGGCAGCCCCATTGTCAACCGCTACGGTCCCCTGATGGCCCTCTTTGGTCAGACCGAGGAAGGCAGCCCGGGCCGGTGGCTGCGCACGGTGAATGCCATTACCGTGAACATGAGCACCGACCCCTATGCTCACCTGAAGCCTCCTTACGACCAGTACGCCGACGATGAACTGAAAATCAGCGGTACCGGTGTCAGGAAGGAGCACACCGTTGCTGTGGGCGAACTGGAGTTCATGCAGAACTACATCTTTACTGGCGAGTACTGCCTGGCCAAGAGCGAAACGGAAAAAGAGTCGGCCGTCTACCGGGGCATCGATATCTACAATTACCTGCGCCGCGAAGTGGGCTTCACCGCCGGGGCGGATACGATCACCTTTAAAGCGGCCGACGGTTCCAGCCAAACTTTTGGCCTGGATGAGATAGCCAAAACAGATTACATCAACGAGATTACCGGCGCCGGTAACCTCAAGGTGATGCTGGCCTTCGGCAAGAACGAAAAGCCGCTGGTGCCGGACAAGGATGCGGAAGGCTACGTTGCGGAAGCCGGCAACGACGGCGGCCCCCTGCGCCTGATCATCGGCCAGACCGCACCGGGCGACCTGAACAGGGGCAAATCGGTGAAAAATGTAACGGAGATTATCGTTAACGCCTCTGCCGGAGACAGCTGGAAGCACAATTACGGCGTCTACACCCAGCACCTGGATCTGCCCGTGCTGCGGGTGACCGGCTCCCAGGTGAGAGAGCCCCGCACCTTCAGCCTGCGCCAGCTTGAAGCCCTGGATGACTACATTATTCGTGACATCTACATGGGCGAAACCGAAGTTGAAGGCGTCATCATGTGGAACCTGATCAAGGATGTGGTGGGGCTGGCCGACGGCGTGACCACCCCCAGCAGCATCCGGGTCTTTGCCGGCCCGCAGTATAACCAGCTGCACAATGTCAGCCAGGTCATGAACGGCGTGGTTAACAGCCAGGGGCTGACCAAGGAGATCATCCTCGGCTACGCCATCAACGGCTACCCGCTGGTGCCCCACGCTTCCAGTCCGGGCTACATTAACAACAACGAGTTCGGGCCCCTGCGCGTCATCGTGGAGGAGAATGTCTCCCTGTGGACGAAGTGGGTGGACTGCATTGTCGTCGGCGAAGGCGACTACGAGGAGCCCAAGGCTGAAGACATTATTACCGGCCCCACTGTATTTACGGTGAGCGGCGACGGGGTGCCGGGTGGAGCTATAGAATTCACCCTGGAGCAGCTGCAGGCCCTGGGCGAGACCACCGGCGAGTATACCTACACCTCCGGCGGCCAGCAGATCACGGACGAGGCCACCGGGGTGCTGCTTGCCCACATCCTGGAAAGCCTGGGCATTACCAATCCCGACCTGGGAGATCAAGCTGGTTACCGCGGACGGGTTCACGCATAAAACCTACACCGTGACTCTGCACACGGTTAAAGAAGACGACTACCTGGTAGCCTACGAGGTAAACGGCGTCCCCATTGACCCCGAAGAGGGCGTCATCGACCTTTATCGCCACCACGACGACGGATCCGGCTGGCTGAACCGGGCCAAGGATGTATGCGGGGTTGAGGTGACCTCCACCGACCTGGTGCTGCCGTGGATCTACTACCGCAATGACGACGGCAGCGGTCTGCCGCTCTATGCCGTGGTGCGCTGCATAACCCCCGACCAGAAGGGCGGCCTTTGGGTCGGCACCAACGGCGCCGGGGCGGCTTACCGCGATGCCGCGGGCAACTGGATTATCTACAACACCTCCAACAGTCCCCTGCCTCACAATGCCGTCCATGGCATTGCCGTGGATGATACCGACGGGGTCTGGTTCGTGGGCGGCAGTAAAGAGGACGGCATGGGCGCTGTCTACCTGAAAGACGGCCAGTGGACCATCTACACCAGCGAAAACAGCCCCCTGCCCGCAGACTACGCCCTCGACGTGGCTGTTGATGATCTGGGCGGCGTATGGTTCGGCACCTATGAAGGGCTGGCCTACATGGGCCGGAATGGCAACTGGCGCATCTGGAACACCAGCAACGGCCTGCCGGCCAAGTCGGTGACGCGGATCGCCTTTGACAAGCAGCGCGGCGGTGTCTGGGTGGGCTTCCATCCCGAGGCCATCGGTGAACAGGGCGGCTACGCCTACATCGATGCTTCCGGGCAGGTTACTCCCTTCACCGCGGCTGCCGGGGAGCCGGGCACCTGGATTCGCTCCTTCTCCTTTGACAACGAGGGCGGGCTCTGGGTCTCCCGCTTTGACACGGTGGATTACATCGCGCCGGACGGCGCCAGGACCGTCTCCAGCGGCAAGGAGCTCGTGCCCTTCCTTGGCGACAACGACGGCATCCTCTTCGTGGAGGCCGATCGTGAGGGCTACGTCTGGATTGCCCTGTATCCCGGCGGCCTGCTGCGCCTCGATCCCTCGGGACAGTTGAGGACGGTTGCCTCGTGGCTGACCCCGCAGTTCAGCGTCGTCTGGTACATGTATACCTCCCCCAGCGGCGCCTTCTACACCGGCGGCAACGGCGGCATTGCCATGCTGCCTGCGCCGGGGCCGGCGAGCAGCAATGCCGACCTGAAGAGCCTCACCTGCAGCAGGGGCCGGCTGATGCCCGCCTTTGACCCGGCCATCACCAATTACTGGGTTATCATCGACGATGAGTCGGCCGGGGTGCCCGAAATTGGTGCCACCGTGGCCGATACCGGCCGGGCTGTGCGGGAGATCCGCAACGCTACCTCCTTTGCCGAGAAGGCACAGGTAACGGTTACCGCTGAGGACGGCACGCAGAAAACCTATACCATCGGCTTCGTGCGGGAGATCCCGCTTCCTGCTCCCGGCACCGCCGATGACCCGGCCCAGGTTGACGTGGAAGTGGGAGAGATCACCGATCTCTACCTGGACATAGCCCCCGGGGATGCAGACAAGTACGTGATCAATATAACTGTTCCCGCGGGGTCCAGGACGCCCACTCTCATGTTCAACACCACTGCGGTGGACGGCGGGCGCCAGGCGGTCCTGCCGGCCATAAGCATTGAGAGCAACCTCTTCTTTGAGGGTTCGTGGCAGGCTGTTAAGGTGGATATTGCTGCCGGCACCACCGTCACCGGGCCTGCGGACTGGGACGGCGTGCTCCGGCTGCCGGCAGTAAAAGAGGAGCCTTCCGTTTCTATCGACGGCACGGTCACCGTGGTGCTTGATATGGGCCTTGCCCTTCCGCCTGGTCATCGGCCAGAAGGAGCCTGGCGACGTCAACAAGCCCTACTGGGTGCGCCAGGTGGTCAAGATTGTCGTGGAATAGCAAGCCATTCAAAGGCTCGCGGATAAATTAAAAGCGGAGCAGGATGCGAGCATCCGCTCATCCCGCTCCGCTTTTGCGTTTCCAATGATGCAGCCGCCGGTTGTTGGAGCTCCCTCGAAGTTTTACAAGTAGCCCAGTATTTTCAGCGCCATGGGCAGCCAGATGGCGGTGATTACCGCCAGCGCCAGTTGAATAAAGGCCGTCGACTTGGGCATTTCCCACATTTTATAATAGCCGGTCATGTAAGTGATTATGGGCACGGTGTCCAGTGGCAGCAGGTAGCAGTTGGCTACAGTCAGTCCCAGGGTCATTAAGGGCAATACGGGTGTTATATTCATGTTTGCGGCCAGGCCGGCAAAGGGTACGGCCAGCAGGGGAATCAGCGCCGGCGCCACCGGCACCACGATGAGCATCAGGAAAACGATGATGGCCACGACAAAGGTAACGCCCACGAGAGGCAGGTCAATGGTGCCGGGGAAGAAGGTGGCGATGAGCCACCCGGTCACCTCGTTGGTGATGAGGGCGTCGCCGATGGTGATTATGCTGCCCAGGAGGAAGAAAGCCGGCCAGCTGACGCTCTCGACAAATTCATCCCATGACAGCACCTGGAAGCCGGGCAGGAACAGGAGAGTGAAGCCTACCAGCATGACCACGGTAATGTTGAACACTGGATACCACGAACTGAGCACCCAGAGCACGAGCATCACCAGCACCAGGGCAATCACGTATATTTCCTTGAAATCCATCTTTTTGGGGACATCCATGTCATTTACAAACTGCTGAATCTCTTCCCTGCTCAGCTCGGTGATGCCGTATACTTTAACGATGATAAGCCAGGCAAGGGGCAGCGCCACCGCCACTATGGGTATGCCCATGAGCATCCACTCGACGAAGGAAACGCTTATCCCCGAAAGCCTTTCCAGGTAGCTCAACGTCAGCAGGTTTAAAGAGGAGCCTGCCGGTGTGAGCATGCCGCCAATCATGCTGGCCACGGGCAAGCCTATCATGAAGGCCTTTCCCGTCCTGCGGCGATCGCTTTCACGGTCATAAATGTTGAGAAAGGTGATCACGATGGCCAGGAACACTGCCGTGGCGGCCACGTTGGAAACGAGGGAGGAGATGAGCGCCGTCACGACCATGAACACCAGGAGCATGGTTTTCACGTTTTTGCCGAAGAGGGCAATCAGCCCTTTCAGCATCCTGCTTGCCAGCGGCACCTTGATGATGGCCCTGGAAACGCCGAATGAGGCCAGGACAAAGAATACGATGGGGTTGGTGAAGCCGCTCAGCGCCGCGGGAACATTGGGGACCACGTTAAATATTACCAGCAGGGGGATGCTGAAAAGGCAGGTTATACCGATGGGTATGGGCTCGGTGATTAAAAGCACGATCACGGCAATTAAAATGGCCATGTTGTGGATGGCGCTCCGGGAAAGCAATTCAGACGCGGGCAAGAGATTCATCAGTACTAGAATGGCAATAGCAATAATCAGTCCAGCATATTGTGACTTTTTCAAATTTTATACCTCCTGGTTAAGCTCTTTTTGCTGGAGTAATCCCATATCATTTAAACATAATTTCTGCAATTAAAGCAAACCAATTTTAATTATGCAACTGCAGGTAGTATTTGCCACTGGCTTTTCATAGTTGCTGGCCGCAAATACTTAAAAGCACCCCCTCTTGTGTCATCCCCAGCCATCATCTACGGAAAAGGACCCGCTAAAATTGCAGGAGCGAGGAATGCCTTGCCCGAGGCACGCCTCGCCCGCTTGAAATAGAGGCTTTTGCTTTGTAGAGCCCTTTTGGTAAAAATGCAATATTTGAATGGTTTTCCGTTACGATCTCGGGTTCATCTTCCGCATATCCCCTATGGGAGGCACATCGGTTACAGGTTCTCCTCCTTCAGGGCGTCGATAATATTGTCGCGCTTCAGCCTGGAGGCGGCATGGAGCATGGTGGCAAAGACAATTATGAAGACGCCGGCTATGCAAACCAGGATCTCCTTCCACGGCAAGAAGAAGGCGAACTCAAACATGTGGCCGAAGCTTTTGTACATCCAGATGCTGACCAGGATGCCGGCGGGCAGGCCGTAGAGGAGGGCTTTCAGGCCGTAGAAGATGCTTTCATAGTTGATCATCTTGTTAAAGCCCTCCGGCGTAAGCCCCATCGATTTAAGCATGGCAAATTCACGCCGGCGCAGGGCCACGTTGGTGCTGATGGTGTTGAAGATATTGGTGACGCCGATGAGGGTGATGAGGATGATGAAGCCGTAGAAAAAGATGGAGAAGACTGTTTTGATGCGCCTTCTCTCCTGCTGCAGGGCATTCATGTCTTGAACATAAACCCGGCTCTCAGTATAGTTTTCACAAATGGAGCGGATCTGTTCCGCCAGGCCGGTGCTGCTCTCTGCAACCAGGTAAAGCTGCAGGGTCTCGCGGTCATACATCAGCTGCTCGCTCTGCGCCTCCATGATCCGGTCAATTTCCTCGAAGACCTCTTCGGAGATAACCAGGTTGACCGCTCCGATGCCGGTGGAGGAAACCCCGAGAGGGAAGCTGCCGGTCACGGCGCCGATCTCCATGGTGAAGGCGGGAGCGGTGATTTCCGGCTCATCCCGGTCCAGCAGTATTCCAGCCAGCGCCAGCTTGTCGCCTTTTTTCAACTGCAGCGGTTCGTACTCGGCCATGGGAGCTTCCGGCATGTAACTATTGTTTTTATTAATGAGAATTCCCCGGAAGGTTTTAGTGTCCTTGAAAGTTTCAGCGGCGAGCCCATTTGCCGCAGTATAGGCTCTAAATTCTGCTTCTCCCAGCGCCACCAGGTGAAACATGAACTGGTAGCGGTCTTCCTTGTTTACCGCAAAATCATCGAGATAATTCTCTTGCAGGTAGGGTCCGAACTGCTTCCGCTCCAGCCAGGATTCGGTATAAATATTCCTGATTAAAGCCCATCTTTCTACTCCCTCCAGGGACACTACCTGCTCGCATATTTCCCTCTGTTCTTCCAGGGAGAGGTCATAGGCACCAACCTCAATATCGAAGGGGATATCCTGGTAGTAGAGGCCGGTGCTGGTAAAGGCATAGTTGATGAAAGCGGAGAAGGAGATGAAGAGCACGATGCTGATGCCGAGCGAGAAGACCGTGGTCCGGTAGCGGCGGCGGTTCCGCTTCAGGTTTTTCAAGGCCAACTCTCCTTCGATGCCGAAGAGGCGGCGGGTCAGTGGTGAGGTCTTCACGGTTTTCCGATCAATCCTGATGTCTGTGCTGAGCCGGATGGCCTCAATGGGCGAGGTCGCTGCAGCCCTTTTGGCCGGTATATAGACGGAGATGAAGATGATCAGGGCCACAAAAAGGATCGTGGCCAGGATGGCAGCGGGTGAGACGATGAGGCGGAGGGCGATATCCCCGGTGTAGATGGAGCCGATTAAGAGGCGGTTGACCGCGGAAAGGGTCACCCCGATGCCGCCGATGCCCGAAAGGACCCCCAGGGGGATGCCCATTAGCCCCAGGATTGCGCCCTCGTAAAAGACGGTTTTCCGGATCTGGCCGGGAGTGGCGCCGGTGGAGGCCAGCAGGCCGAACTGCTTCTTCCGCTCGCTTACCGAGATGGCGAAGGCGTTGTATATCACCGCCACCGAGCCGACGCCGATGAGGAGAATGACGATGGCGGCGACGGAGTAGAGCATGGCCACGGCCCGCTCGTTCCTGGAGATGCCCAGGTATTTTAAAAGCTCGCTGTTGTAGCCGTAGTCCTGCGCTCCGGCAGCGGCGGCCATCTCCGGCACCCGCTCGTAAATCTGTCGCGGCTTTTTCCCCAGGATGGAGACATTGACCGCTTCGTCAGCGCCGATTGCCTCTGGATCCAGGTAGGCCACCGCGGTGAATCCGGGGATGCTGCTAAAGAATTCAAAGTGCGGTTTTTCGATATAGCCGGTGATGGTATAAAGCCTCGTGGAGGTGACGGCGAATTGCTCGCCTTCTTCAAAGGGCTGCTCCGCGGGCAAAGGCTCCCCCTCCGGGCTGAGCCGCTCCCCGAAATCGAAGGCAATCGTTTCGCCGATGTGGTAGGCTTCTCCGCTGCTCTCCACGGCTTCTTCCGAAATCAGCAGCTCGCCGGCTTTCTCCGGGTAGCGCCCGGCGGTCAGCTTAATCGGCATGTGCCTTAAAGCCGTTGCATCATATTCTTTAAAGTAGAAATAAGGCCGGTGCTCCGAGGTGGACTGCTCGAAGCGGGCAAAGCCGAGATTGCGGCTTAGCATGGACACTTCGGTATAGGCGTTACCGGCAATATACTTGACCTGTTCCGCCTTGACACCGTAAAAGGTGGCATGAAAATTCCCGTCGGTCTGCCTGGCGCTCTGCACGAGCAGGTCCTGGAAGCTGGCTGCAATGGTGATGGTGGCGCAGATCATCGCCGCCGAGAGGATGATCCCGATGATGGTGGCGATGGTGCGCTTCCGGTTGAGCATAAGGCTGCGCTTTGTGAGCGTGTTCAGGATGTTCACGGCCGGATCACCTCGTCCTTGACGATGCGCCCGTCGGCCAGGGTGATGATGCGGTCGGCTTGCAGGGCGATCTCGTGGGCGTGGGTGACCACGATGAGGGTCTGGTGGTAGCGCCTGTTGGAGAGCTTCAGCAGCTCGACGATCTCCTTTGAATTTTTGCTGTCCAGGTTGCCGGTGGGCTCGTCGGCCAGGACCAGGGCGGGGCGGTTGATCAGGGCGCGGCCGATGGAGACTCGCTGCTGCTCCCCGCCGGAGAGCTCGCCGGGCAGGTGGGCGGCCCGCCCCGCCAGGTTAAGAGTCTCCAGGAGCTCCTGCAGGAACTGCCGGTCAACCTTTCTTCCGTCAAGCAGCAGCGGCAGGGTGATATTTTCTTCCACGTTTAATATGGGCAGCAGGTTGTAAAACTGGTAGATCAGCCCTACCTGCCGCCGCCGGAAGATGGCCAGGCTGGTCTCGTTCAGGCTGTAGATGTCCGTGTGGTCAATAAATACCTTGCCGGAGGTGGGGCGATCCACTCCCCCGATCATGTGCAGCAGTGTGGATTTGCCGGAGCCGGAGGCCCCCACCACGGCGACAAATTCACCCCTCTTTACGCTGAAGGAGACGCCGTCAACGGCCCTGACCTGAGCGGCGCCGCTCCCGTAAACCTTGGACAGGTTTTCTACCCGCAAGATTTCCATGAATTCAGCTCCTTTTCATCTGCTGTCCCCTATTTTACCTGCCCGGGGTGACTCTGCGGTGACAATTTCGGTGACATTTTAGTCACCCTCTTTGCATTCAAGGACTAATATTTTTCAGCATGTAGGAGCCGGGCACGCCCGGCTCCTACAACTATAGCCGAATCTTTAGCTATATCAAAAAGGCTCTATTTGTTGTGGCACCTGCAGTTAAGGATTCTTTTAATTATCCCCGGCTCCGCCTGCGTAGAATTTAATTGTGAACTCTGCGCCGCTGCCCGGTTCGCTCTTCACGCTGATATCGCCGCCCTGCTTCTCCACGATGGCCCGGGCCATGGCCAGGCCGATGCCCACCTGGTCGGCGGCGGCATTTTTGCCCTTGTAGAAGCGGTTGAAAATGTGGGGGAGATCCTCCGGCGCGATCCCGGGGCCGCTGTCGGCAACGGCAATCTCGGTATAAAGCGGATTTTGCGCAAAAGAGATCCGCAGCTGTCCCCCCTCCGGGGTGTGCTCGATGCAGTTCTTGATCACATTTATCAACGCCTCGCAGCTCCACTCAAAATCGCCGGTAAAGCCGGCCTCTTCATCGCCCTCCACGGATACCTGCAGCATTTTAACCTCCAGCGGTATGGCCAGCGTGGCCAGCGCCTTCTCCACCAGGGCGCCGGCCAAAACCTTCTCCCTTTTCATGGCCACCGCTCCCGCGTCCAGCCGGGACAGCTTGAGCAGAGAACTCACCAGCCATTCAATCCGCTTCAGCTGCGCCCGCATCCGCTCCAGGAAAAGAGCCCTTTTTTCTTCGTCGGGGTTCTCGGAGAGGAGATCGTTTAACACGGAGAGGGAGGTGAGGGGAGTTTTTAGCTGGTGCGAGATGTCGGCCAGGGCATCGGCCAGGAGAGCCTTCTCCCGCTGCAGCGCCTCAGCCTGCTCTCTCAGGAGGGTGGTAATCTTGCAGATCTCGTTTTTCAAGATGCTGAGATCGCCCTCGCGATTATCGCGGATGTCGAGAGAGTAGTCCCCGGCGCTTATCCTGGCGGCGTAGCGGGTCAGCGCCCTGATCTGCCCGTACTGCTTCCTCAAGAAGAGGAAAGTGGCCAGGTAGAAAGCGCCGCCCGCGAGAAGGGCAAGCAGGAGGCAGCCGAGCAGGCTGCGGTAAAAGTAGCCTTGCAGCAAGGCGGTCTCCAGCCGCGGGCTGCTGCCGTCAAGGCCGTATTTTGAGAGAATCTCCCTTCCCTTGGCGGCGGCCTCTTTGTCGGGCTCCGTCACTTGCCTCACCAGCTCCGGCTCCAGGGCGGGATATTTCTCCGCCAGGGTGCCGATGAGCGAGGCCTGGCTGTCGAATATGGCCTTCTTTAAGTGGTGCCGCCCAACCAGGCCGAGCAGAAGGGCGGCGACAAGCAGCCCGGCCAGCAGTAAGGCAAACCACGCCCGCAACCTGTTTACTTCCGGATTCTTGGAAAGATTGATCTTATTCACCTGCCCTGTAGCCCAGGCCGCGCACGGTATGGATTATCTTCGGCTGCCGGGGATCATCCTCGATCTTTTCGCGAAGCCGCTTGATGTAAACGGTGAGGGTATTGTCGCTCACGAAATCGCCGGCCAGGTCCCATATTTCCGCCAGGATGCGGCTTCGCGGCAGCACCTGCCCCCGCCGGTGGGCCAAGGTCAACAGCAGCTTGTATTCCAGGGCGGTGAGGGGGATGAGCCGGTTGTTCTTGTACACCCTGGCCTCGGCCGGGTTGATCCGGATATCGCCGAGGATAATCTCCTTTTCCAACCCGGCATTCCGGTTGTAGCGGCGCAGCACGCTGTTGATGCGGGAAATAAGCTCTCTCACCCGGAAGGGCTTGGCAATGTAATCATCGGCGCCCAGGTCCAGCCCCATGATGGTGTTGACCTCGTCATCGCAGACGGTGAGGAAGATTACCGGGGTGTCTCCCTTTGACCGGGCCAGCTTGCATAAATCAAAGCCGCTTCCGCCGGGCAGGTTTACATCGAGGAGGATGAGCAGGAAATCCCGGCCCAGGATGGCCTCCCTGGCGCTCTGGAAGTCGCAACAGGTATGGGTGGAGAAGCCTTCGCGGGAGAGGGCATACTCGATGCCCATGGCGATGGTCTGGTCGTCTTCAACGATGAGGATTTCCTTCATCAAGTTGCCCCTCCTGGCTGGGCATGGATGCAGGTTCAACTTCATTCTACAGCAATTCCGCCCTGCCGCCAACCGACATGCGCCCGGGCGGGGAGGCCCTAAAGGGCGGGCGAAAAGTTACTTGAACATCCAGCTGCGGTTGATGATGGGGGCGCTGTAGAGAAAGAGAACGTCCCGTTTTTTCGAGAGATCGATATGCTCGGCCAGCTTGCTGCTGGACATATAGCGCAGGTCCACCAGGATGATCCTGGAATAGGCCGGCAGCAGGAGGGGGGCGATGCTGCTGCCGAAGGAGTCGCGGAAGAGGATCAGCTCCCTCCCGCCGGGGCCGGCGGGGTTGTTCACGGTCAGCAGCGGCTTCGCTCCCGCCAGGAAGATGTCGTAGGGGTCCTTCCCGTGGAACAGCTCCGGGCTGTAGACCTTTATATAGCTCTCCTTCTCGTGGTCGTAAACGGAGGCGCCCTCAATGGTGGCGTTGGTCAGGTAGGCCATGCTCTCGGGCGGCAGGGGGAGGGCGGCCTGGCCGTGGTAAGCGCCGTAGAAGGGATAGAGCTCCTTTTTCCGGTACTCGCTTTCAGATGCCAGCACGCCGGCCCCCATTTGCGACAGCAGCCTGTCGGCGGCGGGGATGATTTTATCCTGGCTCCAGTGGGGGTCGGTCCGGTAGTAGTCGTCAAGGGAGAGGGTGTTGAAGAGGTTGATCCAGGTCATCTGCGGCAGCTCCCGCTGCAGGATTTCCATCATCCGGCCGTAATCCATGGCCGGGTAGCCTTCCCGCGCCGCGGCAAAGTAGTTCTTGTCGGGGATGACGGCGTAGTAGGCCTTATTGCCCCGGAAATAGAGCTCGTACAGCTCGCTAAACTTGCGGGCCGCGTTGAGAACCGCTTTTTCATCCAGGGGGTATTCCAGCTTGCAGATGCTGCCGTCCACGAGGTAGAGGTCGTGGTTGTCCTTCTGCTTAAAGATGAAGAAGCGGGCCAGCGCCTTCACGCTCCTGAAGCCGTCGCGCCAGATAAACTGGTCCAGGAAATACTTCTCCAGCTCCTCGGCCAGCTTCCCCTCGAAGAGCAGCTCCGCGGATAGCCGGGGGAACTCTGCCAGCAGGCGGCGCTCGCTGGATGAGAACTCCCTGTCGGGGGCCAAGATGTTGGCCAGCATCATTCCCGTGATGAGAAGCGTGAAACTGGAGGCAACGGCGATATTTTTCATGGATGCGTTCACCTGCTTTACCCCCTTGGCCCGCTTAAAAGCGAAAATAGAGGAAGGGATTGAAGGTGCCGTCAACGAGATAGGCGGTGGCCAGCAGCAGCAATGCTGCATTGGCCGCCGGTTCGAGCAGGTTGAGCAGCTTTTCCCCCGCCGCGTGGCACCGGATCTTCTTCAACACCGCGGCCGGCAGGGGGGTGGCGGCAATCCCGGCCACGATGAAAACGACGAGGTAGCTTCTTACATAGTAGACCGTTTCGGCGTTCGCCAGGGGCAGGCCCTGTAAGCCGAACATGGCCATGAGCTGTGCCGCCGCCTCCCCCGCCCCATGGGCGTTGAATATGGCGAAGCTGATGGTCAGGAAAAACAGCGCGTAGAGGTGGGCGCAGGGTGAGGGCAGCTTCCCCAGCAGCCTTTGGATTAGCCACTTCTCCAGTATGAGCATGACGCCAAAGTAAAGCCCCCAGAGGACGAAGTTCCACTCCGCGCCGTGCCAGAAGCCCACCAGGAACCAGACCACAAGGATGTTGCGCGCCCAGGCCAGGGGCGGGACGCGGTTCCCTCCCAGGGGGATGTAGACGTAATCCCGGAACCAGCTGCTCAGGGAGATGTGCCACCTTCTCCAGAACTCGGTGATGCTCCGGGAGATATAGGGGTAGTTGAAGTTTTCCGGGAAGTGAAAGCCGAAGATGTGGCCCAGCCCTATGGCCATGTCGCTGTAGCCGGAGAAATCAAAGTAAATCTGCAGCATGAAGGCGAAGACGGCGATCCAGGAGAAGAGCACCGTGGGCTGCCCCATCCTTGTGTAAATCTCCCCGATTTCGCCCAGGGTGTTGGCGAGGAGCACCTTTTTGGCGAGGCCGGCGACAAAGCGGCTCACGCCCCGGGCGAAGCCCTCCAGGGTGTGGCTGCGCCGGGCGAGCTCCTTCTCCACGGTCGTGTAGCGCACGATGGGCCCGGCAACGAGCTGCGGGAACATGGCCACGTAGGTGGCAAAATTAAGGAAGCTTCTCTGCACCCCCGCCCGGCCCCGGTAGAGATCGATGGTGTAGCTCAGGATTTGAAAGGTGTAGAAGCTGATGCCCAGGGGCAGCGCTATGTTCAGGGGGGCGATGCCGGCCCGGGCGATCCGGTTGAGGTTGGCGATAAAGAAGTTGGTGTATTTAAAGAACAGCAGCAGGCCGGCGATGGTGACGATTGAAGAGGCCAACGCCGCGCGGGCGAGGCGCGTCCCCCGCGCCTTTTCAATCCAGAGGCCGTGCAAGTAGCCCAGGAGGGATGAAAAGAGGAGGAGCAGGCAGTAAGCCGGCTCCCCGTAGGCGTAGAAAAAGAGGCTCGCCAGCAGAAGAATAGCATTCCTCCACCTTCCCGGGACGGCAAAGTAAAGCCCCAGCACCACCGGCAGGAAGAAGTAGAGGAATGCGGCGCTGGAAAAGACCATGGGCGGCTACTCGGCCAGCGCCAGAAAAGCGTTGTGCAGGGCCTGGGCGTCAGTGTCGCTCATGATGAGGATGACCACGTTGCCGATGTTGTCCACGATGATGTTGCTGGGATCCACCCCCGCGCAAACCCACTTGAAGGGGTCAACATTTTCCTTAATCTCGCTCTTCAGCTTTTCAATGTCCGCCCCTTCCTTGGCCCGCACCAGGCAGAGCGCGTAGGGAGAGCCCATCATCTCGGGTTCCGACACGATGGCCTCTTCATATTCAAGGCCGCTTTTTCCCAGGTGATACTCGCAGTTTTCTGCCGTGATTTCCGCAGTAATCAGGCCGGGCAGGGTATATTCCTTGAAATCCCCGCTAAGCTCTGCGCTTTCGTAGATTTTCGCCAGGATGCTCTCCAGGTCGCCCTCCAGGAGCTGTTCTGATCCCGGACCCGGGCTGCTGTCGCCCGAGCAGGCGGAAAGCGAAAGCAGCATGGCGGCGGCAAGCAAGAGCAGTAACATTTTTTTCATAGACGGACAGCTCCTTGTGATTAATTTCTCCATATGTAATGACCTTTTAAGCAGAAAAAAGTTTCATCAAAAAGGAGCGGTCCGCGAAGCGGATTGAGGGTCCGGTTTTGGTGAAGGAATCACTGTCAGCACCGCTCTTCAAAGTAAATGGGGTTGGACAGAAGGGCCGGGAGCTCGGGGATGCCGGGAAGGAAGAGGCGCATCACCACGAGGCGGGCGAATCCCGGCTCTTCCATGATATAAGTAGTGCGGTAGCTGCCGGGCGCGGGCGCTTCCAGGAGGGTCTCGCTCTTGCGGGCGGTGATCACCTGCACCTTGTCTCCCGCCTGCAGCCCCTCCAGGTAAATCTCCATCTCCTTGACCTCCGGCCAGGGGACGGTGTCGCCGAGAATGGCCTCCCCGGCGCGCATCTCCAGGGTGGGGCCGTCGGGGGCGTAGATGATGTAGGCGTGCCCCCTCCTCAGAGCGTCCAGGATGTCCTCCACGCTGGCCGAGCGGGCATAGACGCAGGTGGCCGGGGCGCCCGGGTATAAGAAGGGCATGTCGCGGTGGTAGTCGCTGCCGCCGCAGATGGGCACCTTTTTCCCCTGCTCCAGCATGCTCTGCCATAGGGCCACGGCCTGGAAATTCTGCATGCGCATGGGCCCGTTCCACACGTTAAGGCAGTCGAAGGGCAGCTCCTCCAGGTCAAACTGGAACTCGTTCCCCTCCTCAAAGGGGTGGTTGATCATGATCAGGGCTCCGCGCTCCCGGGCGGATTGAAAGCGCCGTCGCACCTCCTCTGGCGTGTTGGCGAAAAAGGGCTCGTCGTAGGGGCGATCCACCCCTAGGAAATTGGCATGGCCGCGGTAGTGGGTCCACTCTATGCCCGGGATGAGGGTCAGCCCCTCGATGCGGGGCAGGGACTGGCGCGAGACCATCTGGTTGTGGTCGGTGATGGCCAGGAAGTCGAGCCCGTGCAGCCGGGCCCGCCGCCCCAGCTCCGCCGCGGTGAAGACGCCGTCCGAGCCCACGGTGTGGGTATGCAGGTCGCCCTTGAGGAGGCGCAGCCTCTTGAAGGTGAAGGTGATCTCGTAGGTGACGTTGACTCCGCCGGGGGCGACCTTGTAGGCGCCAACGATGATCTGCCAGCGCCCCGGCACAAGGGAACAGGGGTTGTAGCCGGGGGTGGCGTCGGTTTCGCTGATAAAGATCTCCCTCTTGTCCGAACCCGAGGCGCCCACCTGTTTTCCGTCGGGTGAAATCAGGCCCAGGTCGATGATATTGACCTCCTCCCGGGCGATGAAGGTTCCCCTCTCCACCGGCCTCTCGCTCTCAATGTGGCGGTCGTAGCTGTAGCGGAGCACCATGGACTCCACGTCGGGCGGCATGGTGAAGGGCAGGGTGAAGTAAGTCCCCTGCTGCTCATGCTCTATGAACAGCTGCAGCTCCAGCTTCTCCTGCATAAAGATCCCCTTTCTCTTTTCTAGCTGCCGCTTGGCTTGTTTATGTTCCCGCGGGCGGCTCGCCGAGGACGGCGGCAAGGAAGCGCCGGATCTGGGCGTCCCAGAAAAACCAGTCGTGGGCGCCGTCCTCCTCGTGGTACTCCACCTCTATCCCCAGCGCGCCGGCGTTGCCCTTGAAAATAACGTTGAGGGGGTATAGATCTTCCTGGCGCGCGCAGGCCATGTAGAGGCGGGGCAGATCCCTCTTCTCCGTGGCTGCTTTTTTTAGCCATACCGCGGGATCGTGTTCGCTGCCCGGGAGGTCCTCCAGTTTCCCGAAGAGATAGCGGAACTCCTCCAGGCGCGGGTCTTCGGGAAAGTATTTCAGGAAATCCAGCGAAAGCATCCCCGAGAAGCTGGCCGCGGCGCCGTAGAGTTCGGGGCGCAGGAAGGCGGCCTTGAAGGCGCCGTAACCGCCCATGGAGTTGCCGGCGATAAGGGTGTCCTCCCGCCGGGGGGCGAGATTAAAGAGGTCCTCCAGGTAGCGGGGCAACTCCTCCGTCAGGTAGGTGAAGTAGAGCTGGCCGTTGGGCAAGTCGCAGTAGAAGCTGCGGCCGGCCGACGGCATCACCACCACCAGGCCGTAAGCATTGGCCAGGGTTTCAATGGAGGTGTAGCGCTGCCAGGCAGAGGCGTCGTCGCTGAGGCCGTGCAGCAGGTAGAGGACCTTGCGCTCCCGCAGCGGCAGCTCGTCAATGGAGGCGGGATCGGGAACGATCACATACAGGGGGATGTTTAATTTCACC
>Ga0209537_1001320_pt1 | contig 28290 bp, 36 predicted proteins | sample BioPla4DNA1_FD_187698 | JGI IMG/M metagenome (GOLD analysis project Ga0209537, IMG submission 187698) | Biogas fermentation microbial communities from Germany - Plant 4 DNA1 (SPAdes) (version 2) | ecosystem: Engineered > Bioreactor > Anaerobic > Digestate | place: Bielefeld, North...
CTACTAAGCGAACTACATCCATGAGGAACCTCTGCCTCCTTTTGGGGGTATTCATCTCGATGTGAGGTTCCTCTTCGCTTTCTTAAAAGATTATCCTTCCAAAAACCTAAAGTAATTTTACACTAACTTAACATGTATATACTTGATAATTAATAAAAAACGGCTGTAAAGGTAATTTTTGCGTTTTTTGCCTCTCTTTTGCTATTCCTGTAAGCAGACAGCCTGTTTTTTTTCATTGACATTAACGCGACGTTAAGGTATAAAACGGGATGCGGCGCCCATCTTCACGGGAACGAAAAAATAGCTTCACTAAAAAAGCAGCAAAGACATCACTTCATGTCGCTGCTTTTTTATTATGCGCTTTTGCGGTTCACACTACAGACAAGAGATCATGGAGGCTTCTGCCGGCTGCGCTAGTATTTTATAAACTTGCTTCCCGGAACGCCGCAGATACTGCATTTTTCCGGAACGGCCTTTTCAATATTGCCGCAGACAGGACACAAGTAGTAGAATATCTCTTCCGTGCTGTCAAGGTTGTCCAATGCTTCCCTAAAAAGCCGGGCATGGACTTCTTCAGCTTTCAGGGCAAATGTAAACGAGGCCACCGCTGCCCTGTTGCTCTCGGCTTCAGCCGTTTTTATAAAGGGCGGGTACATATCCTTGTACTCATATGTTTCGCCCTCAACGGCATCCTTAAGATTATCTGCGGTTGAGCCGATTTTTCCGGCTACTTCAAGATGTTTCAAAGCGTGCAGGGTTTCAGCATCGGCAGTTGCCCTAAACAGTTTGGCCGCATTAATCTTGCCTTCTTTTTCGGCTTTCTTTGCATAAGCCAGGTACTTCCTGTTGACCTGCGCCTCCCCGGCAAACGCTTTCATTAAATTGTCAAGGGTGTTATCGCCGCTCATTTTCATTCTCCTTGTTTTTCGCTGTTTTAAATTGCTGCCATACTGCAGCTATTGCTCTTGAAACTGATCCTTTCCTACCCCGCACACCGGGCAAACCCAATCTGCGGGCAAATCCTCCCATTTCGTTCCCGGTGCGACACCGTGATCCGGATCTCCTGCAGACTCATCATAAACATAGCCGCATACCAGACAAACGTATTCTTTCACAAAACAACCCTCCCTTCCGCTTGAATATCAATGCTTGATTTCCAAAATCCGTGCAGATTGCAATAAGCAAAGGAGCTGCCGGCTTATCGTTTTTTCTTCTTTTATTTCTATAATCCCTTCTTTACTATTCTTTTTGTCATGCTTTATCAAACTGTTGCTCCATAATCGCGCCCTATAATATTATGCAACTCCCACAAGGTTGCAATTGCTGCATATTATAGACAGCCGGCTTGAAATGCCAACCTTTTTTTCTGAAGTTTTGCAATCATTCTGGTCTTAATTTTTTTGACATATCACCAATCCATGCAGGCTGTAGCCCAGCAAAGACGGACAATTGCTGCCGGACTGCTATTTGTACCGTCTTCGCTGTTCTGCGAGGATTCGTCCTCATATATGCAGACAGCGCCGGGACGGCGCTCTTTTAAACAAACACCACCCACCACCCAACACCCTGATATAAAATACCGGCCGTTTAGCCGGGCATCAAACCAGGAAAGTCATCCTTGCGAAAACTGCCGGTTACATAGTAGGATGCCTGCGACTTGACCAAGAGTTGCTGCCGTTCATCCAATATTTCTCCTGTCGCCCGCATGATTGTCCTGCCATTGCCAATAACCTCGCCGACTGCCGTAATTATGCTTCCTTGAGTTACGTTTTTGATATAACTGATACTCATATCAATGGTTACTACCCGTTTCCCCAATGTCATGCAGGAAATGCCCATGGCAATATCGGCAATTGAGGAAAGAATGCCGCCATGCACAAACCCATAGATATTACAGTGTTTATCGCTAATTTTTGCACGATAAACAATCTTTCCTTCTGCAACCTCCACAATTTCTAAACCAATAAAGCTTTCTAAGTTAGTTTTCTTATGTACTTCCTTTAAACAGTTCTCCAGCCACAAAAGATGCTGCTTGGACATTGTGATTCCCCCGTTAAATTTAAGTCGTACGTATAATGGCGTGGAAACTTTAGTTGTTTGGGTCGACAAAATATGCAAATACTTTCGGCTAATCATTACTGTTTCCTTCTAATTTAAGTAATATATTCTCAATCCGGATTACAGTGAAATAAAAAACCAAAACATAACTGTGCATATAAAAAATAAAGCACCGGTTAGTGTTGGCGCATCGTTTTTCAGTATGAAACATGTGTCAGGAATTTTTGGCATAGGTCTCTTCAAAATCAGCCTGGTTTTTGATAAGAATATCTACGATTTCCGGATCGTAAACAGTGCCGGCGTCCCGCTTGATTATCTCCAGGCTTTCTTCATGGCTATAGGCCTTCTTGTATATTCTTTTTGATCTCAATGCATCGTATGCATCGGCAATTGCTACTATTCTTGCACAAAGAGGAATTTCCTCCCCCGCAAGCCCATGAGGATATCCCGTTCCGTCCCACCTCTCATGATGGTAAAGTGTAATATCAATTCCAAGCTCGAGGAACTTGTTGTCCGGGTACTTCTGCTTGACTTCCATTAAAGTATTGGCACCGATAATTGTGTGATTTTTCATAATATCAAATTCTTCTTTGGCAAGCTTTCCGGGTTTAAGCAGTATGCTGTCGGGAATGCCCACCTTCCCAATGTCGTGAAGGGGACTTGCCCTGAAGAGGTTTTCTATATATTCATCATTAATATAGTCTTTGTATTTTGATATGCTGCGCAAGTGCCGGGCCAAAAGCTTGCAGAATTCAGCCACCCTTTCCACATGAACCCCTGTATCAAAATCTCTGGATTCAGACAATTTCACCAGTGAGTAAATGGTGGCCATCTGGGCTTCAGCAATTTCTTTTTCTTTTTCCCTGTTTTTTTCAAACTCCTGCCTGTTGTAATCGGCATAAAAACCTATCACGAAGGCAATTACTGCATATATTAAAAGCCTCAAAACCCAGTTTATCGTCGCCTGGCTTATTTTCATGCTTACATCCAAGGGCATATAAGGGCCGATCAGCAGGGCACTGAAGATTGCTTGGGCGACCCCGTGTTTCTTGCCATAAGCGGATGCAACCAAAGCAATGGGTATATACATGAAATTAGCGTAAACCTTGTTCGTGCCGCCGGTATGGTAGACAACTATTGCTATAATTATGGAAAGGACATAGGAAACAACCAGAACATCATATTCTTTTTTTGTACTTATCCTGCTGTAAAAATTCATTTTTTCATTTATACCCCTGATGATTTCCTGCACACATTTCCTGATTTTTGTTTAGCTTTATATAAGTTCTAGACAAATATTTCATATCCTCTTTAATCCGGCTTAAACCGGCAAGTCTACCCGGAAATCAGGGCGACACTGCCATAGTTGCAATTAATGAACTTTGACAAGCATGAACTGATTTTCGCAACAATAATGGATTGTTTGTCCTTTAAAACAGTGATAAAATGACTGCTAAGAATACCGGGAGGCAATTATTATGAAGTTAATAAATACATTGATATCCTTGTTTGAAGCAAACCGCAATGAAAAGCAGGCTGTCCCCATGGCAAAGTACATGAAAAACAAATTCCCTTTTCTCGGCATTAAAACTCCTGCAAGAAAAAAGCTGCTGCAAAAATTTTATGAGGAAAGCGGGATTTTAAGGGAGGCCTTCCAGAAAGATTTCGTTTTGGCGCTCTGGCAGCAGGATGAACGGGAATATCAATATGCTGCCATTAGTTATATCTGCAGATCATTAAGTAAACTAAACAAGAATGATCTGCCGCTCATGGAAAAACTGATAACCACAAAATCCTGGTGGGATACCGTTGATACGCTTGCACAGCACCCCGTGGGGACAATTGCCCGCAATTACCCGGAAGTTGTTCCCGAAACCATAGAAGGCTGGGCATACGGCAGCCAGATGTGGCTGCAAAGGTCTGCAATCCTGTTTCAGCTTAAATACAAGGAAAAGACTGACGAAGAGCTTTTATACAGGTTTATTAAGCAAAATTCCGGAAGCAGGGAATTTTTCATTCAAAAAGCAATCGGCTGGGCATTAAGGGAGTATTCAAAAACCAATCCGGATTCAGTTAAAAAGTTCATTGCCGAAAATGAACTGCCAAAGCTTAGTGTCCGGGAAGGAAGCAAATATATCTGAACATGTTCGGCGTCCTTCCGCGCAGCCAGGCCGGTTAACGGTTAAGGCAGTTTGATACGGGTAGTCCTGCCTGAAAAAATATCTATGAACAAAAGAACACCGTCCGGCGATGAACCCAGACCTGCCAGCAGCTTCACTGCCTCGCCGGTTTGCCAGGCTGCCACCAGGGCGGGTGCAAACGGGGGATTGCCTAAGTGCGTTTCCACTCCCCGGCTGTCACTTTGAAGATTCTGCTGCCGGCCATAAATCTCCGCCAGAAGCGGCTTTCCCGGGCGGATTACTGCCACCTGCCCCATAAACCCGGCAATGGCGCCGTGTACCAGGGGTATTTTTAGCTGTTGACAGGCCTGTTCAAGGGCAAAGCGTGCCTGCAGGTTGTCAAGGCAGTCTAAAACAAGATCACAGCCCTGCAGAAGGGAAGGTAAATTGCCGGCATCACCGAAGCACTGGTGGGCGGTTACTTCCACGGCCCCGTTGATCTCCCCTACGCGGCGCGCCGCTTGCACAGCCTTTTTTGCTGACAGCTCACTTTCAAGGGCATAAAGCTGCCGGTTAAGATTACTGTCGGTAAAGCTGTCACCGTCAATAATTACAAGCGAACCCACACCGCAACGGGCCAGCAATTCCACAGCAAAGCCGCCCAGACCGCCGGCGCCGACCAGGCCGACTTTCGCCTCAAGCAGCTTTACCTGCCCTGCCATGCCAATGGTACCGATATTGCGCTGGTATCTTTCCGGAACTATCCCCGCCTTGAGAGCAGCTATCTCCAATTCGCGGCGGGTTAGGCCAAGTTCACCGGCCAAAATAACAGTGTCTTTCAGTAAAAGATAACGGTATTTCTCACCGGCGGGGTCAGTCCCCAGGCGGGCAGCCTGCTGCAAAATATCAGTGATTCTGTCGGCAGTCATATCTAACCCTCCCTTGGCAAGGCAGGCAGAAATCTTTGAGCTAACCTGCCGCCTTTGATATAATTATAGTAGACATAAACAAACCGGACCCGGCAGTCTTTAAATAATACTCCGCAACTCTTAGAGGGGGGTACAAAATAAAGCTGGAATATCTGGAATGTTTCGAAGCCGTAAAAAAACACCTTAATTTCTCGAAAGCTGCCGAAAGTCTGTATATCTCCCAATCCGCCCTGTCCAAGCAGATCAAAGCCATGGAGGATGAACTGGGCGTTACTCTTTTTGTGCGCAACCACTCCGTAATTAAGCTTACACTTGCGGGTGAACGCATTTCAAAACATGTGGAAAAAATGCTAAATGAGTATCACCTGCTGCAGTTAAGTGTTAAAGATTACATTAAAAATTACAGCCAGAAACTCAAGATAGCATCTTTCTTTGACATGGCCATCTACGGCATTACAGATTTAATTGTAGCATTTGAAAAAAACAGGGTCAATTTTCATGTGGAATCACAGGAATGCGATCATGCCCGCATGATTCATCTTCTTGATACCAGGCAGACTGACCTGATTATCGGGTACCGGGAATTTTTCCCGCAGGGTGAGGAATATCATTCTTTTCCGCTGGTAAAAGACAAGTTAGTGCTGGTTGCCAATAAGAACCACCCGGTAGCCGCTTACCAGACTATTTCTTTAGAGGATGTGGCAAATGAAAGATTTTGCTTCCCCAGAGAAGATTCTTCGCTTTTTAATTTCTATTACGACACCTGCCGCGACAGCGGCTTTGTTCCAAAACTAACCCTGTCCGATGTCCGTCTCGGCACTATTAAGCGGTACATTTCCGAAGGTTTAAGAGTTACTCTGCAAATGCACAGCTGCGCATCGAACTTTTTCCACGAACCAAAGTTCCGCCTGATTGATATTCAAGAATCTCCTACGCTAACCCTGACTATCTTAACCAAAGATTTTCTTTTAAGCGACATAGTCCGGGAATTTATCCAGTTTGCAGAATCGTATTACGGCATTGACTTAAGCTGTGAACAACAAGATGTGCTCAGCCCACAAAACGATTAAAACCATTAAAACATAAAACAGGTCTTATTAATCAAAAAAAGTGGTCGGTGGAGCGCCTGCGTCTTTTGCAGGCAACCCCATCGACCATATTTAATTTGAGGCATTTGGCAGTTTTGAAAAAGTATCACCTGGAATGAATTTTGAAGACATAGCAGTTATTCTGCATATTTCCCCATTACTTCCCTGAAATTATCAGGCGTTACCATCTGACCGCTGAAACGAACCAATCCATATTCCTGGCCCGGTTCTTTGGAATCAGCGAAAATTTCTTTTTGACCTTTCCCCTCTTTTAATGCTTCCATCATACCGCGCCAGACTTCCACTGCGCAGTCATAAGCGCTAAAGAAAGCAGCGGCTTTCCAGCAGGTTTCCTTGCCTTCGGCCCATTCGTATCTTGCACTTTCAGCGCCCATGCTGACTACACAGGAGGTGCCGTCCAGCCCTGCCTGTTCAAGTGCACGTGCGGCACCGCCGCCCTGGTCGTCAACCGGAGTATCACAAGCCAGGTCTTGATTTTCGGATTGGCTGAAATGGTTGCGGATGCAACGTTAAAACCTGCTGCCGCTCCGCCTTCCTTGCCCTGCTGTACCCGGAAGTATTGCTCTCTCGGGAAATCGGGCAGCAGTTGGAAAAATGTGTCCTCTGCTCCATTTGCCCGGTCTACGATATTTGAAACGTCCGGTTCATCGAGGTTCATGAATCCTACATTCTCATAGGGAGCTGTAATTCCGTTGTCTTTCATGTATTGTACGAGCCATTCCGCACAGATTTTGCCCATTCCATAACCGTCCAGTTCTACGCAGGGGCCAACAAGGTTGCCCTGGTCGTCTATCAGACGGTTGGACTCGCCGACAAAAGGAATGCCTGCTTCCGCACATTTTTCGGCAACAGTTTTACTTATTTGCTGGTTGGCAACAAATATGATTATACCGTCGACATTTTGTGAGATCATGGTATCCAGCTGCTGCAACTGCTCTGCGGGATCCAGATGGGAGTCCATCGTTATTATAGTAGCGTTTTCCTATTCAGCAAACCTCTTTAACTCTGCCTCCATATCCTGTTCCCACTGTATCTCCATCAAGCCGGAAAGAAATCCTATTTTCAACTTTTTGTCGGCAGGATCATTGGCGGCATTGCCGCTGTTATTGTTGTTATTGTTGTCGTTACCTTTTCCGCACCTGACCAGGGCAAGAATCATCATTAATATACACACTAGGCCAACGGTGCTACGCAAAACCTTTTCATTCAATTTGACCTCCTTCTTTTTTTTAATACACGGCTACGATAGTTATTGCATAAAATCTCAGATCATAACTTCAGCAACACCACCTTACCTGTTTCCCAGTCAGCATTTTATTAATGCTGTTTTGCTTTTTTTTGCCTGATATAGTCAACAGACAGTGCGGCCACCAGCAACAATCCGCGGGCAACCTGTTGCCAGAACACAGGTACATTTAATACCATTAGTCCGTTTTTGAAAGACTCCAGTATCAAAAGAGCGATGAAACAACCTGTAAGAGTACCGCTGCCGCCGCTAAACCTGACGCCGCCCAGAATCGCAACGGTGATGGCGTCAAATTCCAGGCCGTTGTGCGCTACCGGTTGGCCGGAATTCATGCGGCCGGCCAGAAGCATGCCGGTGATGGATGCCAAAAGAGTTGTAAGCATGTAAAGCACAACTTTTATGCGCTGCGGGTTCAAACCGGCAAGACGCGCCGCAGTCTCATTTCCCCCAATCATGTAGACATTGCGCCCGAAACGGGTTTTATTGATTATCACTATAAAGACTGCAGCCACTATAATGAAAAAGATGATTGAAATGGGGATGCCGAATACTCTCCCGGCTCCAAAATAGATAAACAATTGGTTCCTGATCGGAACAGAGCTGCCATTGCAGATAATATGGGCCAGCCCTCTGAACACTTGCATGGCAGCCAGTGTCGCAATAAACGGCTCGATTTTTAAAGCGTTTACCATTTGCGAGTTGATAAAGCCTATCAAGAGTGCAACGGCCATTACAATGGCCATCACCAGCAGCGCAGGCAGCTCATAGCGAAACAGTATGGCAGCCAGTACTCCGGAGAATGCAGCAACTGACCCGGGTGAAAGATCTATTTGTCCACCGATGATCAGCAAAGCTTCACCAAGTACAATCAAGCCCACAAGAGATGCGGCAAAAAGGATATTAATGAAGTTGGGGACCGAAAAAAAGCTTGGCTGCAAAAGGGAAAAAACTACAATAATCAGAACCAGTACAATTAGCAAGCCCATTTGTTCTGAGCGCTTGATAAAACCAATAATATCCTTCATCTTTTCCTCTCCTAGTTACTTTTTCATCGCGAGAGTCAAAATTTTTTCCTCGGTAGCTTCCTGTTTAGTTAAAAAGCCTGTAATCTTGCCTTCGCGCATGACAATAATATTGTCACTTAACCCGATAATTTCGGGCAGTTCCGAAGAAATAAGCAAGATTCCCAGACCTTTATTCGCCAGTTCGGTGATCAACTTGTATATTTCAGATTTAGCACCCACATCTATTCCCCGGGTAGGCTCATCAAGGATAAGAACTTTAGGATTGGAGACAAGCCACCGCGCAAGGAGAACCTTTTGCTGGTTGCCGCCGGACAACTCAATTATTTTTGTTTCAAGGGACGGAGTTTTAATCTGCAAGTTCGCAACTTGATCTTTGGCAATATCAATCTCCCTTTTAAAGTCGACAAAACCGTTCCGGCTTAACAGCTTTAAAATTACAACACTCATATTTTCCTTTATGGATCTCGATCTAAAGATTCCCTCGGAGATTCTGTCTTCAGGGCAAAAACCCAGCCCTTCCGAGATGGCATCGGCCGGGCTTTCGATTTTAACCTTTCTGCCCTCTATCCATATCTCGCCGGAGTGCAACCTGTCGACGCCAAAAATTGCCTTCATTGTTTCAGTCCTGCCGGCCCCGACAAGCCCGGCAAATCCCAATATTTCCCCCCGGCGCAGCCGGAAACTGACATCGCTTATACTGTCAGTTGTAAGCCCTTTAACGGCCAGCACCTCTTCGCCGATGCTGTCTTCGCGCGTAAGCTTATTAAAAACATCGCCCAAATCACGCCCGATCATATGCCTTATCAACTGCTGTTCATCTGTTTGCTCCGTTTTGACCTTGGTTACAAACTCACCGTCTTTCAAGACAGCAACCGTATCGCTGATTTCGAATATTTCCCTCATGCGGTGTGAAACATAGAGGATTATTTTATTTTCCTCTTTTAGTTTCTTAATAACCTTAAAAAGCATCTCGATTTCGCTGTCCGAAAGGCTTGATGTCGGTTCGTCAAAAGCAATTATTCCGAATTTCTCCGGTAAGCCTTCATTATCTCCACCATTTGCTGGTAGGCAATGGAGAGGTCTTTGACCCTGTCTTTCGGCCTAATGGGCAAATTAAAGACATCAAGAATATCCTGAGTCCGTTTGTATAACAGTTTAAAATCAATCAGCCGGCTTTTTTTAATGGGAAGCTCGTCCATAAATATATTCTCGGCCACCGATAGATAGGGCAAAACCTGACGTTCCTGGTAAATTACACTGATGCCGCTTGCAATGGCTTCCCGTGCAGATTTTGAAATTTTTCTCTTCGCCGTCAATCAGCAGGCAGCCCTTATCCGGCTGCAGGTCACCGCTAAGAATCTTCAGCAGCGTGCTTTTGCCCGCCCCGTTTTCACCGACAACTGCACATACTTCTCCCGCTTTTGTGGAAAAGCTGACACCCTTAAGAGCTCTCACACTCACAAATGTTTTGTGTATGTCCTTAAATTCAAGTTTGTGAATCATCAGTATTCATCCTTTTATCAAACTTGTTTCCCCTAGATCACTAGGCTACGGCAGATCGGTTACAAAGCTGGACAGATTCAATGCAGCAAGTTTCTCTTTCGAAGGCTTCCCGGTGGTGATATCCCAATCCAGCACCTGAAAATAAGACTTTTTAACGGTTTCAATATCCAAAGTCACTCCGGCGGTAGGACCGGAAGCAAACGGAGGAATACCCATAAGCCTTTTGGGAAGTTTAAAATCATCGGGCTTTAGACCTTCTCTGATGTTAAAACAGTGCCGCAGAGTATTTATTCTTTCACCAACGGTAAGTGCTTCATTGACGTCAAAGGTATACCAGCCGGTCACTTCTCTCAAGGCTTCCATGAAAGGATAATCTGTTTGCAGAAATTTGGTAAACATGCACATTCCGGTTGAGGTAAACATGTGGAACCAGTTGTTAAGGTCCGCAAGCATTTTTCCTTTGGATTCGTAATTGTACCTGACCGCAGCCAGTTCATCCGGCTTGTACTGTTCCAGTTCCTTTTCAAACCACCCGTGTTCGATAAAACCTACCGCTCCCTGAGTGTGCCGGCCCGGTGTGGGATCCAGCACATAGCCGTATCCGAAACCGGGTTAACACCGTGGATCATGCATGGCCGGCTCCTGTCCCCCTATATGAATGGCATACTCCTCGGAGCCCATGCCTATCTTTTCTGCAGCAATTTTCACGCCATCAGCAAGAAGGGCGCCAATGCCTTCCCTTCCGGCCATCATTTCTATCAGCGGTATTATGACATCTTTGTTGCCCCAGCTCAAATCGAGACCGTTACATCCTTCTCCGTCAGAATGCCCTTTTCGTAGCACTCCATCGCAAAAGCAATGCATACGCCAACCGATATGGTATCAAAACCAAAGCGGTTGCATAACTCATTGGCTTTAATAATTGTCTCGACATCATCAATGAGACAATTGCTCCCAAAGGCAGCAATTGTCTCATATTCAGGCCGGTGCGTAATAATCACGTTTCCATTGGAATCCGTATATTCCAATACGGCTCCGCACACCAGGGTACACTGGGCGCAGCCGTATCTTTTCTTTACATAACCTATAAAGGCATCGCCATTCAGTTTCCTGGCTCTTTCCAGGGGATATACTTCCTTGTACAGTCCTTTCCAGTTCTGGATGGGGGCATCCTGAATGGAAACGTCCAGGTCATAGACCATCGGCGTCCCAAGCTTGCGCCAGTTTTCGACGTCTTCAGGCAGTTTTTTCAGGCATTCCCGCATTTTTGCCACAACCCGGTTAAAACCTTCTTCATTGGCTATGGGTACTTCTTGCGTGCCGTACACGGCAACGGCTTTCAAATTCTTCGAACCCATTACCGCGCCGAGGCCGGATCTCCCGGCAGCTCTCCCGTGGTCATGGATAATCCCCGCTATTTTGGACAGGGTTTCTCCTGCCTGGCCGATAGCTGCAACCTTAAGATTACTGCCTGCTTCTTTTTGAATAATTTTCTCCGTTTCCAGGGTATCCTTGCCCCACAGGTGGCCGGCATCACGAAATTCAACGGTCTCATCGGTTATCAGGAGATAGACCGGTTTTTCGGCTTTCCCAACTATAAAAACGCCGTCATACCCTGTTTTTTTCAGCGCAGGGCCAAACCTTCCGCCACAGTTGGAGTCGCCCCAGCCGCCTGTCAGCGGAGATTTGCTTACCACGGTAAATCTTCCCGCACCATGGCTTTTCGTCCCTACCAGAGGCCCGGTTACAAAACCAATAATACTTTCAGGACCCAGCGGGTCAACGCCCGGTTTCATATTTTCATATAGAAACCTGACGCCCATCCATAGCCGCCGATATATTCCCTGTATTCATCTTCATGCAAAGCCAGCTTCCGGTAGGTTTTATCGCTTAGGTTGACAAATAACAACTTCCCCATGTAGCCATAGATATGCATGCCTGTTTTTGCCCCCTTTATGCAGTCCTGCTGGAAATATTTCCCCGATTACAGCCATGATTCAATGTTTTCACGTTCTACTGTGTCAAAAATAATCGCGCCTTGTTCGATGAGGATGGACTGGAGCTTGGAAACGTCATTTTCCAGTTCCCTGGGAGTGATGCCGTCCTGCGCACAAATGGCAGACGCCACACCGGCCGCCTGACCGGTTACCATGGTTTGCTGCAGGTAGCGCAAGTAAGCGGCACGGTCGGTAGATACGCATTTACCCGCTGCCAGAAGGTTGTCGATCTTTACCGGTACAAGACAGCGATAAGGGATATCATAAGAACCCTTGGGTAAAGCCAGGCTGCCTTCGTCTTCATTAACGGCAAGAGTATCTGTGCTGGCTACATGGTAGCCGCCCGCCGGGAATGAAGACTTGCCGATGGCATCGGGAAATTTCCTTGCTTCAAGTACATCCTGACGTGTAAGAACATAGTCTCCGACAATTCTGGGACCTTCACGCAGTCTCAGCTCGGTGCACATTCTGGTGATGTAGGCATTCTCAAAGCCCGGCACGTATTTTTTGAAGAACCTCCAGGCAATCTCAAGCTGCTTCCTGCACTCAATATTGGCCTTGGTCAGATCCCAGGCGCTGGTGGGCAGTGCATTGCCGCAGTGGGTGGAGTGCTGGAAATGAGCCTGGACGTGTCCACCCTCCCGGGGAATGATAAAGAACCCGACACCGCTGTAGGGATGCCAATCACCATTGGCAAGAGCCATATCCCGGAGCTCAATAAAGCCCATAAGTTCTCCCAGTTCTTTAATGTCTGTCACATTCCGCAAAAGCTCATAATATTCTTCCGGGGAAGTACCCGTATGCGGGTTCATGACGTGATTGGGGGTAAACTCCTCCGGATTCCTGCGCACATAATCAAGCAGCCTGTCCCAGTCTACCCCGTCGGCGGTAAAGGCCAGTGTATGCGGCTGGACTTCCTCCCGGGAGACACAGACCGTTTCAGCGCCGGCCTGCATTGCCACATAAGCTTCACCGGTGCAGTCTATTACTATCTTGCCTTTAATAGTGTTGCGCCCGTCGGCATTTTCAACAATGACGCCGTTAACTGTGTTGCCTTCTTTGGTCACACCCACAACAAGGCTGTCAAGAAGAAGGGTTACTCCGGCTTCCTCCATCATTTTGAAAATTAAAAGGCACCACCATTCAGGGTCAACATAGGCAAAGGCTGCGCCTGATTTTGCCCGATATCTGTATCTTAGGTGGGGAAGGGCATGGCCGGCTTTATAAAGCCTTACGTAAGTTTCATAAAGAATGCCGCCTACTTCTCTTTCGTTAAAGCAGTTAATAATCCGGACGTAAGCAAAACCGGGAGGGCCGGATACATTCATCTGCCCTCCAAGTGTGCCCAGGCGCTCAATCAGCAGCGTTTTTGCTCCTGCCCTTGCGGAGGAAATAGCAGCAGCAACGCCGGAGGTGCCCCCGCCACAGACGATTACGTCAAAAGTTTCATCGTAACGACTCATTATGATCCCCCTTTATTTCTTTTGCTGTGTTCAACCGGACTGAACCTGAGAGCTCGGTTTTCAAAAGCAGCTGCTACTTACCTTTTGAATTCCTCGATACTCTTGGCAACTTTTCCGTTGGGAAGGGTTACCGGCTCAATTATTGCTTCACTATGCAGCGCCCACGGCAGAATCACGCCGGAATGGCCGCCCCGGCCGCCGACTACAACCACTTCCACATCTTCCGGGAAGCGAGTTACCGGCATGGGGTGCCTGTTTTCAAACTCGGGAGGACGTACCGGGACAAGGCCCCTGTTGCGTACCATGGGTACTTCGTGATAAGCATAAGTATGAATGTGCTTCCGGATCATATCTTTGGTGTAGCCGGCTTTTTTCAGCATCTTGCCATGGTCGGGAGTCAGGCAGACTACCAGGGGACCCGGGATGTAAGCGTTGTTGCTGCCAAGGGTTGTGCAGCAGTCTGTAATGGTGTCCAACAGGTCATGGCCGTTTAAGCTGAGAAAATCAATAATATCGTGTTGAGGCTCGGCCTTCAAAACATAGACTGTAGTAGTTTCCGAATCATAGTGCTCCTCATTGATCATCTCCCACTCTGCCAGTTCGGGCTCCTCGGCAAAGCAATAAGTAAATTCAGCCTGCGAGGCAAGGCAGTCAAGGTCACAGATGCCCGGAACTGAACGGGCTACGTTCATAATTACCAAATTGACAGCCCTGCCAATGGTAGCATTCATCGGCCAACCGGACCCCATGCAGCCCTGCTTGCCGGATATGCCGATTTCCTGGGCAATCGGACCGCTAACCAGCACCAGGTTGCCGCCCGGATGGGAAGTGGTAACCGACTGCAGGAAATTATATCTTGGATCATTAAACGCCCTGAAGGCAGTAATCAAAATGGGCATCGCCTTGGGAGTACACCCGGCCATAACTGCCGCAATGGCAATATCCCTTACTGTAATATCATTGCCTGTCGGCCCCACGTTCTTGCAGAGGACCATGTCCTCATCAAAGGGGCAGTAGCTCAGCATATTTTCATAACGCCGCCTCGTGGGAGGAATAATGGGCAGGCCGTCGCTGATATGCTCCTTGTTAAAGTATTCGTTGATCTCTTCCATATAGCAACCGGGCTCATACAGCCGGCTTTCTTCGACTTCTATGCTGTCTATTATCGGGAGCAGGCCGTTTTTGGCGGGAGGAATCTGGTCCATCTTAAAGTCAATGTAAGCAAGCTTTTTCAGCTCTTCCTCCGATGCGGTAAGCGAACCAATAATGTAGTCCCATTTAAGATCTATCTGTTCTCTGACTTCCTCCACTGTGCTGGCCTGGTACACGTCGATGGAGCAGAGGCAGAGATTTCCGGCGCGGTAGAATCCAACACCTTCCGTTATGGCCGATCCCGGAGGCGCTGTCATATAAACTGTAGGTATGCCCAATTTTTCAAGGGCTATCGTCACAATTGTGGTAGCCGCGGATGTTCCCATATCGCCAAAGGCAACAATTGCTGCAGTGGGTTTTTCCTCTGCAAGCATTGCCGCGTATTTTTCCAGCTCTTCGGTATCTTTCCCGCGAACGGTTTCTACATAGTCAACAAAGTTGGTGATTCCCAGTTCCCTGAAGCGCTCTTTAATTCTGACAAATACCTGGTTATAGTTGCAGAAAGACAGCTTTGTGTTGTCATAAAAAAGAATCTTGCCTTTTCTTAAGTCCTCCAGGGTAACTCTGGGGGCCAGTTTAATAACGGGCCTTTCCTGGTAGCCGCGTGGATCAAGCAACGGTTCCAGTTTTCTTACAACCATGTGACATTTCTCCTTTACTTAGTTTTGTTGAAATATGCTGATGAAATTACTGCACAAACCAGTGCCACGGCGTTTCCGGAATACACCTTGTCAACATAATTGTAAGAAATCTGAATCTTTACAGTCAATTCCGATTTGGAATCATGTTGATTCCACAACCGCTGTATTTTCTATCCCCCCGCCAGGACAAAGCGGACGGATAAACAATCACCGTTCTGCAAGACCGTATCCAACCCGTTTAAGCCGGTGATATCCCTGTCGTTTACAAGCAGCCTCAATCCCTTGCGCAATTCCTTTTCCCCATCCCGGTAAATAATGTTCCGAAAATCCTCGCCAAACTCTTTGGAAATTTCCTCAAGCAGTCCCTGCACCGTCGTACCCTCGCGCACTGTTAATTCCAGGCCGCCTTTGCCGCCCCCCTGCAGGTTGACAAGCATGGCTCCTTTTACAGCTACCTTAATCATCAGCTAAACCTCGCTTTCCTGGATTTTCATGGCCCGGCTCGCAAAACCATTTCTTCTTGCCTTGCGAAAAAAAATAATCCTTATGGATTATCAGGAGGCAGTTTTTCTGTTTTTTAACAATCCCGGCCTTGCCGGACGCACAGGCCGCTCTACTTTTTTTTGTCTTTATCCTTCTGCATAAACTCCTTCATGGCGGCAATTGAGTCGTTGCTAATCACATGTTCAATTGCGCAGGCATCGGTTTCGGCAACCGAAGGACTTACATCTAAAACATTGCAGAGAAATTTTTTAATTACACGATGTTTATTTGAAGTATGTTCAGCCAGCTTCAACCCTTTGGGAGTAAGATTGACTTCCTTGTATTTCTCATAGATAATAAGCCCTTTTTCAGCAAGCGTTGCCATGGCGCTGTTTGTACTTGCCTTCGAAACGCCCAACCTTTCGGCAATATCCGTTATCCGCGCTCCCGTGCCCTCGCGCGAAAGCTCGTAAATCGCCTCAAGGTAATTTTCCATGGTAAATGAAAGCTTTCCCACTTACACACCTCCCATGGCGCATTATATATCTCAAACCGTTTATGTTAGCTTACCACAATGATAGTACACTTGCGCTAAAAAGCCAGCCAGATACTTCTAGTATATACTACTGCACAAATAAGTTAAAGAACGGTTCCGTTCTAAACTGCAAAAAAACTTGCTTTCAAGTATTTACAAACGGTTTAAATTGTATTACAATGCTAGAGAGCTCTAACATTTATTCTCAAGCAAACACTGCAGCAAACATAATTTTTTTCCGGCAAAAGTTAGGCTGTTCTAACTTAGCCCTGTAAATCATAAGATAAGAAATGGGGGACCAGTATGCTACCATTGAACATGGCTAAACACGGCGAGCAAAATTGTATAAAAAAAATAACCGGCAACGACAGCCTGCGCCGGCGTCTCTCAGAACTTGGATTTGTGGCAGGAGAACCGGTCACCGTCTTGTGCGAAAATGGCGGAAATATGATCGTACTTATTAAAGGCGCACGGGTTGCCCTTGATAAACACCTGACCGGGCGGATCATGATTTAGGGGGATGACAGGCAGTGAAAACACTTAAAGACGTCAAAGTCGGCAAAACTGCAGTAGTAGTGAAAGTTCACGGCGAAGGACCGGTCAGGCGCCGGCTCATGGACATGGGTGTCACCAAAGGCACATCTATCTATGTGCGTAAAGTAGCGCCTCTAGGGGACCCGGTAGAAGTCAATATCCGCGGTTATGAACTTTCTCTTCGCAAGGCAGACTGCGAAAAGATCGAGGTGGAATAGCATGGAAACAAAAATCGCCCTCGCAGGCAATCCGAATTCAGGGAAAACAACGGTTTTTAATATTCTGACCGGCAGTAAACAGTATGTTGGCAACTGGCCGGGTGTTACAGTGGAAAAAAAAGAAGGCAGGTTAAGGGGCTTTGATAATGTCCTCATTCAGGATTTGCCCGGCATCTACTCGCTTTCTCCGTATTCGCTTGAGGAAGTGATTGCCAGAAATTACATCATTAATGAAAGGCCGGATGTCATTTTGAACATTGTGGACGCCTCCAACATCGAGCGCAACTTGTATCTCACCGTTCAGCTTCTGGAAATTGGCCTGCCGGTGGTTGCTGCTCTCAACATGATGGATGTTGTCCGTAAAAACGGCGATTTTATCAATACTGCAAGGCTGTCTGAAATGCTGGGCTGCGAAATAATCGAGACAGCGGCAATTAGGGGAGAGGGCCTGATGACGGCGGCCAGGCGGGCGGCTGAACTTGCCGGAACCGAAAAAACACCCGTGCCCCGCCACCGCTTCAGCGACCCCGTGGAGCAGGCTGTCACCCGCATCGGGGAAATCATCAGCGGTACGGTTGATCCCCAATATTTGCGGTGGTTTGCCATTAAGCTTTTTGAACGCGACGAAAAAGTAAGGGAAGAATTGGGACTTGATGCGAACCTTTCGGCAGGGATTGAAAACATCATCCGGAATTGCGAACAGGAACTTGACGACGACGCGGAAAGCATCATCACAAACGAACGCTATGAATTTATCGGCAGGCTGATGGCTGCCTGCGTGCGCAGGGAAGAGAGAAAGAATAACCTTACCCTTTCCGATAAAATCGACCGGATTGTTACCAACCGTGTCCTGGCCCTGCCCATTTTTGCCGCAGTAATGTTCGTTGTCTATTATATATCCGTAACCACCGCCGGCAGCCTTCTGACTGACTTTGCCAATGATGTCCTGTTCGGCGAGTGGATTATGGGGAACTTAAGCGAATGGCTGGCAGCCATCGGCACCGCCGGTTGGCTCACCAGCCTGATTGTCGACGGTATTATCGGCGGTGTGGGCGCAGTGCTTGGCTTTTTACCGCAAATGGTCATACTGTTTTTAATGCTTGCCATCTTAGAAGAAATCGGCTACATGGCGCGGGTTGCCTTTATCATGGACCGCATTTTCCGCAAATTCGGCCTCTCGGGGAAAAGCTTCATCCCCATGCTGATCGGCTCGGGCTGTTCGGTGCCCGGCATTATGGCCTCCCGCACCATTGAAAACGAGCGCGACCGCAGGATGACCATCATCACCACTTCCTTCATCCCCTGCGGCGCCAAAATACCCATTATTGCGCTGATTGCCGGCGCAATCTTCAAAGGCGCCTGGTGGGTTGCTCCAACAGCTTACTTTGCCGGAATTGCCGCAGTAGTCATTTCCGGCATCATCCTGAAGAAAACAAAGTACTTTGCCGGCCAACCGGCTCCCTTTGTCATGGAGCTGCCGCCCTACCACCTGCCCTACGCGGGCAATATCCTGCGCAGTGTGAAGGAACGGAGCCGGTCGTTCGTTAGAAAAGCCGGAACCGTTATCCTGCTCGCCAGCATCGTAATCTGGTTTTTCTCAAGCTTCGGCATGGTGAGTGGCCGCCTCCTTTGGGTCGAAGATATGGAATTCAGCATTCTTGCCGCAGCCGGCGGTCTTCTGGCTCCGCTTTTTGCACCGCTTGGCTTCGGCTCCTGGCAGCCCGCTGTGGCAACCGTCATGGGCCTTGTCGCCAAGGAGGAGGTTGTCGGCGCCTTTGGCGTACTTTTCGGCGTAGCGGGCGATGCCCTGGCTCTGGTTGAAGAAGGCGCTTATGAAGGCCTGGCAGCTATTGCCGCGCACTTTACCCCCCTTTCCGCCTTCTCGTTCTTACTGTTCAACCTGCTCTGCGCCCCCTGCTTTGCCGCCATCGGCGCCATCCGGCGCGAGATGAACAACGCCAAATGGACATGGTTTGCCATCAGCTACCACTTTGCCTTTGCCTACTCCATTTCTTTGATTGTTTATCAGCTTGGCTTGCTGGCAAGCGGAGCAGGTTTCAGCCCCGCTTCCGCAGCGGCCCTTCTCCTTGTGGCAGTGCTTGCGTACCTGCTGCTTCACCGCCCGTATAATGAAACACGGAGGCTAAAGTCGGCTGCCGCAGAAATACATTCAAGTTAAGGAGGTAATCCCTGTGTTGACTTTTTTGCAGCAAAACCTTGCTACAATAGTAATTTCGCTCATCCTCCTTGGTATTGTGGCACTGATTGTTCGGAAAACAGTAAAGGACAGCTGCAGCGGTTCCTTGTGGAACTGCCGCTGCAGCTGCAGTGAATGCCCGTATACTCCGCTGGAGAATAAAAAATAAGCCCCGCCGAGGGCTTATTTTTTTGCAGTTTTCCCGGAACTTTTTTCCCCCCGGGTCGTCTTGCTATTATAAAATTGTTTTGAAATTGGTATTTTTCGCTTATTTTTTACTTTTGGCAATAGACATATCAGGCCTTATCCTGTAGAATAATAGTAAACCTTGAACAGGAAAGTCGAATGCTGGACTTTTTCCTAGTTTTTGCCTTTCCAGGCTGCGGCAGAACAGTTGGCAGTTGCGGCTTTTTTATCTTTAGAGAAGGAAGGTGATAACAGCTTGAGAAACCGGAGGTATTTGTTTTTTGCCTGCTTTCTGCTTGTTCTGATACTGGGACTGTCCCGTCCTGCCTATGCCGAAACCGTCAAAAAGGCAATAGTAACCACGGCAGTTCTAAATGTGCGGACCGGCCCTTCAACTTCCTACGAACGGATTGGCAGCGTTACCGAAAACACTGTGTTGCCGGTGCTCTCCGAACAAAACGGCTGGGTGCAGATTTGCCTGCCTGACGGCAGAATCGCCTGGGTTTGCGGGGATTATGTCACGATCACGGAAATCAGCTCCAGCCTGAAGGCGCGTGTCACTACCAATGTTTTGAACGTCCGCACCGGTCCGTCCACGGATTACGACCGCATTGGCACTGTTACGCTGGGAACGGTCCTGCCGGTGCAGTACAGCCTGGAGGAATGGCTGCTGGTTAAACTGCCGGACGGAAGGTCCGGTTGGATCTCGGGTACATATGCGGAACTGGTATATACCGAAAATACTGCCAAAGGAAGCAAGATTGTAGTAGATGCCAGCGCCCTAAACGTCCGTGAAGGACCGTCTACAAATCACCCAGTAATTGCCGTCATACCCCAGGGTACGGTTGCCGACATCCTGGCGGAAGAGAATGACTGGATACAGGTCAGGCTGGCCTCAGGAAAAGTTGGCTGGGTAGCCGGCCGGTACGTTTCCGTAAAGCCGTCGGATTCCGGTGAGGGCGGCGGCGTTGATGCCGGCGACCTCTTGTCCGGCAAGGTAATAGTTATTGATCCCGGACACGGGGGGACAAGCACGGGAGCCATCGGGCCTACGGGCCTTTTGGAAAAGTATGTGGTTTTGGACGTAGGCTTGCGCCTGGCAGCCAAATTAAGTGACGCCGGGGCAACCGTAATCCTGACCCGCAACGGCGACCGGACCGTCTCCCTGGAAAGCCGGGAAAAAATGGCCAACAGCGCACACGCCGATTTATTTGTCAGCATTCATGCCAACGCTCACCCCAGTTCCTTGGTAGGCGGCACTGAAACCTATTATTATAAAGGAAAGGCAACAAGCACTTCCTCCTTCCAGGCGGCTGTGCAAATCCAAAACGAACTGGTCAAAGCCCTCGGCCTGCGCAACATCGGCGTCAAACACGGAAACTTCCATGTCATCCGCGAAACCAAAATGCCGGCAGTGCTGGTGGAAATTGCCTTTCTCTCCAATCCGAAAGAAGAAGCCCTCTTGAAGACTGCCGACTTCCGGGAAGCTTCCGCAAAGGCAATTTTTGCGGGCATCCTAAACTATTTCAGCTTTTTCTGACGTTAATTCTGCCATCTGCCCATTACGGGCAACGGCGCCTTGTTTAACTTCAATAAAAAAGCCCCCAAAAAGAAGCGTTCACATAGGGATTTACGAAACATGTGAATTTTAACCGACTCTCTTCAAGCGGAGACTTGAAAGAAAAGACTGCACCGAAGGATAAAACCTTTAGTGCAGTCTTTGTTTTACTGTTTATGACAATGATGATGAACTGTTCACCTTAAAGACGGAACTGGGATTCTGGCATTAGAAAACTAAAATAGAAACTCCTCATCACGATTTTAGAAATTAGTGGTGAGGAGTTAATTATTGTATCCCATACAATAAAACCACCTGCTATGCAGGTGGAACCCATCAGCTTTAGCTTCAAGAAAATACCTCCAGTGTTATAATAAGTGTAGGTTCGCCAACCACACAAAATAACAAAGGAGGTAATCCAGTTGGATATGAATAGTTTATCACATACCAAGTGGGAATGTAAGTACCATATAGTATTTGCACCAAAGTTTAGAAGACAAGTAATTTATGGAAAGATTAAAAAAGACGTTGCAAATATATTAAGTACGCTTTGTAAAAGAAAAGGCGTAGAAATTATAGAAGCCGAATGCTGTAGGGATCATATACACATGTTGGTGAGAATTCCACCAAGTATAAGTGTATCGAGTTTTATGGGATACTTAAAAGGAAAAAGCTCATTGATGATATTTGATAGACATGCAAATCTAAAATATAAATATGGTAACCGACATTTCTGGTGTAGAGGTTATTATGTTGATACAGTAGGAAAAAATGCAAAGAAAATAGAAGAGTATATAAAGAATCAATTACAAGAAGATTTAACATATGATCAAATATCATTGAGAGAATATATTGACCCGTTTACGGGTGAGCCAGTAAACAAAGGCAAAAAATAAAAGCCCTTTAGGGCTAGTCCGAGAATAAGGTGCGGCTGGCGAACTTATTCAGAGAGTCTTTAGACTCATGCCGGTACCAGCCCTTATAGGGCTGAGCAAACCACCGGCTAAGCCGGTGGTTATGATTATTTAAGCTATGCATGTATCGGAGTTTTCAACAAAGAAGTACCTTATTCCCCACATTCATCATGATGCTGATGCTCATGACAAACGGAACCAGTAGATTTAAGGGAGCCCTGCAAGTACGCTTCTACTGCTGCTTTAGCATCACCTTTTGCTCCTACAACAACTTCAACGTTCCTTTCATTAAAAATCTCAACCGCGCCTCCGCCCATACCACCGCTGATGATGACATTTACACCACGATCAGCAAGAAAGTTAGGTAAGAATCCAGGCCTATGCCCGGGGTTAGCAACGGTTTCGCTTTTGATGATTTGATTATTTTCAGTATCAAAAATCATGAAACCTTCGCAATGTCCAAAGTGCTCAGTCACCATTCCATTTTCGCTTGCTACTGCAATTTTCAGCATTTTAGTTTTCCTCCATTTTTTCTAAGATTTTTGCAACCGGCTCAAACCAATTGCCATCGAAAAGCTCTATCATACCCTTGTCACATGCAGCCGAAATTTTTGGGTCGATAGGTAACTTAGCAAGAACCTTTAAATTATGTTTTTCGGCAATTTCTTCAATATGACTTTCGCCAAATATCTGATAGTCCTTTCCATTATCAGGGCATTTAAAGTAGGACATGTTTTCCACCAGACCGATAATAGGGATATTCATCATCTCAGCCATTTTAACAGCCTTTGATACGATCATGGATACAAGCTCCTGTGGTGAGGTCACAACAATAATCCCATCAACAGCAATAGACTGAAATACCGTAAGGGGAACATCGCCGGTGCCCGGTGGCATATCAATAAACATAAAATCTACATCGCTCCAAATAACATCTGTCCAAAACTGCTTTACTGTGCCAGCAATAATTGGCCCTCTCCAGACAACCGGATCAGTGTCGTTTTCTAAAAGCAAATTGACAGACATAATATCAATCCCAGTCTTTGTTTTAACAGGGAATAGACCGAATTCACTGCCTGAGGCTTTCTCCCTGATACCAAATGCCTTAGGGATAGAAGGCCCGGTGACATCCGCATCAAGAATCGCAGTATGATAGTTCATCCTGTTCATGGTAACTGCAAGCATAGAGGTAACAAGTGATTTACCGACACCACCTTTGCCGCTGACAACACCAATAACCTTTTTTACACTGCTCATCTCATGCAGCTTCTCGGAGAAATCCGTTTTTTGTTCTTTTCGTTCTGCGCAGTCCTCCGAACAACTGCTACAGCTTTGATTGCAATTTTCGCTCATAATCTTGCTCCTTTTATTTAAAATACAATTTCACTGCCTGCTGACAGATAATTGATGCTATCACCCATAATAGCTTTCAGCCTTTTATAAGGCTCGATACCTGTGCAATGGCAGGTGTAAAACTTTGCTTGTGTACCCATCAGGTATTTACCAATTCTATCTATCATTTCAGAGTCCTCGTTTCCGCCTGAGCGGCTGGAAAGATGAAATCCACCTATCACATAGCCCGGCATTCGGCCTTTTAGCGTGTGAAAATGCTCAAGTATATTTATGATACCATTATGAGCGCAGCCTGTTACTAATAGGGTTTTCCCGTCTTCCTCTACCACGAGGTTTTGTTCATGTGCAAAGATATCAGCTATCGTTTGCCCCTTATATTCCTTGAGCAAACCACTGTTTGATTTTGGGCGTGGCTCTTTTTGGACGATATTAGAGAATACTTGGATTCCACTGTTAATAAAGAAACGGTCTGACGTGAGGATAATTTGTTTGTTTTGCTTCAGATCTTCATCAAGACCGACAAATTCCAATTCATCATTTGGACGAATAGCATAGTGCTTTTCAAAAGCGAGACGATGTAGAAATACCTCGGCTTTTGTGTTTTCTTTCAAAAAGGTTTTTAGCCCTCCGCCGTGGTCATAGTGTCCATGCGAAATCACAAGAAAGTCAACATCAGCAATATTCACATTAAGCTTTTTTGCATTTTGAAGAAACAAATCGCTTGCGCCCACATCAAACAATATTTTGTGTTTTTTTGTTTCTACATACAAGCTAAGGCCATGCTCGCTGCCAAAGTCTTTTGATATCGAGGTGTTTTCAACCAACGTTTTAATAAGCATGACTTTAGCCACCACCTTTTTCAAAGAGTAGATTCATTGTTTTGTGATAAACCTCTTTAACCGCCGTCCCCGATATGCAGTCTATATCTACAACGGTTTGACCATTATTAATCGCTTTCACGGCATTGGAGTCGAAAGGTATCCTACCGATAAAAGGCAGCCCTTGTTTTTTACAAAACCGTTCAATCTTTTCTGTGTTTTCAATGCTGGTATCATATTTGTTGATACATACCGCTGTCTTCGTCCCGAATTTCGCTGCTGTATTTATAATGCGCTCCATATCGCTGATACCTGATATAGAAGGTTCTGCGACTATCAAAACCATATCCACACCACTAAGTGATGCGATGACAGGACAGCCTATTCCGGGAGATCCATCAATAATGGCAAGTTCCGCATCGGCTGCCGCAGCCTTCATTTGCTTTTTCACCTCAGTTACAAGCATTCCGGAGGTACCACTGCCCATTTTTAGTTGCGCTGTTGAAAAAACTTTTTCTCCATCAGAATACAGCATCAATTCCCCGGCCACTGCCGGTTTCATAGTTATCGCTTCCACAGGACAAACATACTCACAAACGCCGCAGCCTTCACATGCGAAATGATCCACTTTGTATTTTTCATCTATTGAAATAGCATCAAATCGGCAGTTTTGCCTACACTGATCGCATTTAATGCAAAGTTCCGGATCTATCACTGCTTTTGGTAGCCCATAATAATCTTTTTTTGCAGGTTTAACACTCCATCCGGTAATGAGGTGCAGGTTAGGCGCATCTACATCACAATCCGCATATGCTTTGGCATCAGCAAGCTTTATAAACGCACTTGCTATTGTCGTTTTTCCGGTGCCGCCTTTACCGCTAAGGATTAGTAGTTGTTTCATGCTGCACCTCCTTTGTCACATTGTTAAGCAGAGAAGAAAACAATTCCCGGTATTCCTCATTTTTATTAACGGCGATTTCCGCATTTGAGTTCAAGGTTCCAAGTTCATTGTCAAATGGAATCCTGCCTAAAATCTTGATATTTTTTTCCAAGCAAAACTTCTCAGCAGGATTTTCTCCTTCCAAACATTTGTTAAGAAGCACCCCAAATGGCTTATTAAATAACTTGACCAGATCGTATACCATATTGAGGTTATGAACACCAAACAATGTCGGCTCAGCCACCAGTATGCAATAGTCCGCATCTTTGATGCTCTCCATCACGATACAAGCGCTTCCTGGTGGACAGTCGATAAATGTCTGCTTATTTACTTCCGAACTTTCCTCAAGTAGCTTTTTTATGATAGGAATACCCGTAGCTTCACCGGTGTTCAATACTCCTGTCCATACCGCCACTTCGCCAGAAACACCTTTTTTAATTTTGCCAATAACCTTTGCTTTCTCTGATAGTGCCCTTGCAGGACAAACCAAGATACAGCCACCGCAGGAGTGGCACACATCGTCAAAGACAATCAGTTTGTTTTTAATATAGGCAAGGGCGTTAAAGTTGCAAAAATCAACGCACTTTCGACATCCATTGCATAACTCATGATCAACTTCTGGAATCTTTACTGATATTTCTTCTTCTTGAATTCCTTCAGGCTTAAAAAACAGATGTCCATTCGGCTCTTCTACATCACAGTCTATATATGTGGATGCTTTCGCTATCGCTGCTAAATTCACCGATACCAGTGTTTTTCCTGTGCCGCCCTTGCCGCTTAGCACAGCTATTCTCATATTAATTGCCCCCGTGCCCGTGAAATCCGGCATGAAATTCATCCAACAAAGGTAATTTCCCATCGATAAAAGCATCAATATTATTTTTGGCTGAAGTAGTTGCCGTTTTATAGATTTTGATTTCAGCGGGTTTTAGCACGTCAGCAGCATTTGCACCTAAGCGGGGAGTGAGTAAAGCACTTGCTTTGTTATCTACTATTATTTGTGCAGCTTTAATCCCGGCACCTCCTGTGCTTGTTGCCGCACTGTTGTCAATAAATATACTTTCCTTAGTTTCTACATCATAAATAAGAAAATAGGGAGTACGTCCAAAGGATACACATACATTCGACTCCAAAGTTTTCTCATCTACTGGAATTGCTATTTTCATAAGAATCCTCCGTTCTATTTTTGTTTAAATAATTCTCAATTGCGCTGCGTAGCGCACTCACACCTAAATTTGAGCAATGAACCTTATTTTCAGGAAGTCCATCTAAAGCCTGGATAATATCTTCTTCCGTAATATTCAATGCTTCCTCTAAGGTTTTACCCTTTGCTAATACCGATGTCATACTGGATGTTGCAATTGAAGCACAACAACCAAATACAAGATAGCTGATTTCTTCTATGCGGTTATCTTTCACCTTTAAATAAACGGTCAGATAATCTCCGCAGGAAGGATCACCGTAGCTTCCTTCAGCATCTGCATCGGGCATACTATGGGCATTTTGCGGACACATAAAATGCTCGATTACTTTTTCTGAATATATGATCAACCACCTCTATCCTCATCAACAGTAAAGCGCCCTCCACGCCTATGCCTATGACAGCCACGACCACAACCATTCCCTAATCCTTCGCAAAGCCGGTATTCGCCACCCTCAATCAAAAGCACCTTTCCATTTACTAAAGATTCAGCCAGCTTTTTTCTGGCCTCGATATAAATGCCTTGAACGGTGCTACGAGCAATATTCATTTGCTTGGCGCACTCTTCTTGAGTGAAGCCTTCCAAATCGATAAGTCTTATGGTTTCATATTCGTCAACAGTCATATTTACATGGTTTTCTGCGTCGGCAGGTGAATCAAGAGGCCCAAATCTATTACTTTCAGGCAAACAGCAAACTTTTCTCCACTTCATCGGTCTCGCCATAATTCATCACCTCCATTCTAATCAGAAATAACCAGAGCGTCCTCCGGTTATTTCTGATGCTCATTATAGGTTCTCCAATTGCTTATCAATAACTTCGAGTCGATCCTGCAAAATGGTTTTCTGTTCGTTCAGCAGCTCTTTTTGTGTTTTTGAGGAGGTATGGTTAAATGCAAATCCTCTACCAAAGCCACGACCGAAACCACGTCTGCAAGCAAGTCCAAGACCTAATCCCATTCCGAGACCAGCTCCGTACTTAACTGCATTAGCACCTGTGCAAAGCCCTAATCCTCTTCCAGTCATTGATCCCGCACCCATTGGACCGGTTCCGTCTCTTCTCGGCATGTTTTTCACCTCCTTTTAGTTTCCGGCATATGCCATCTATTCTTATCATACCCCTTTTATGGCATATGTCAATAACCTCTTCCCTTTTTTACACAAAAAAATAGCCGAGATTTCTCGACTTTTACCCTGCACACCCCTTTTTGAGTTTCCACGCCCCTAAGCACAATGTAATTAATTTGTATCAATCTCTGCAAAATTATATCAATATAAATACATTTAACTTGACGTGAATATGACTTCAAGAGATGCTTTAACCATCAAGATTATCTCCACTTATGTAGATATTTTCACTGTTCATATTTTCTGGTTTTGAGTTATGTTCCTCGTCTGCCATAACAAATGTTGTAGTATCAATTGAAGCTAGCAATCGAGCATAGTTTTTACCCAAAAACTTGAGTTCATAACCCTCTCCTGTGACAGCAATCTTATCACTTAAAAATTCCTTAAACCGTTCAATATCAAAGGACCCATCTGCCTTAAAACATGAGGGAAAATTAATCTCACATTATTTTTCATCTGTTTTAATCACAATTTTAATTTATGCATTTAATCAAAGGGGTTCAAATCAAGACTTTTAGACAAAAAAGTCGGAAAGTCTAATTGAAAAATCCAAAACTACAGTATTCATCCTTCTTAAACTTAATATGGCTTCCGCTCAAATTTGAGCAAAAGCATAAGCATTACAGCCATCTTTACCGGAAAAAAGACAGGCTTTTTTTTATTTTAGGGGTTCGAATCAATAAAATTCTTCGCTTATGAATGAGGAAGAAAGATATTTTTCTAAAATCCTCAACTAATGTGCCCTACCGTGGCTATAAGGTGAGAGGAAAAATAATTCCCCAATGAAAGCATAGTTTTTCTCTCACTGCTCCTTGACAACTGAATACCCCGAAATGCAAGAAATACTTCAAGCAGAATCTGCCATGACGATAATTCCGAGCGTATTCCTTGAAAGATAACGAGGTTGTGTCAAACAAGGCAAACCCTCTGGAACAGTAGCGTTTCGGTCATTTATAACAGGCAAGGAGGTGAAATAACTGAAAA
>Ga0209537_1001322_pt1 | contig 28273 bp, 18 predicted proteins | sample BioPla4DNA1_FD_187698 | JGI IMG/M metagenome (GOLD analysis project Ga0209537, IMG submission 187698) | Biogas fermentation microbial communities from Germany - Plant 4 DNA1 (SPAdes) (version 2) | ecosystem: Engineered > Bioreactor > Anaerobic > Digestate | place: Bielefeld, North...
AGCCTTGAATTCTTTAAGGCTTCGTACTGATGAAATGGAAGATGCAAAAATTCACTGTGCAAGGGAGCATTTTAAAAAGATTAGTAATGGTAATGTAAAATATAAGGCAGTAAGTAGTTATGAAGATCTAATGGAGAAAGTGATGGGAAGCTAGATATATTACCTTCCTATTTTACAAAGTTGTATGAGTAAAGTGGAGAAAATCCATTTTAAGAAAATATCTGTAGGTGATATAAATGGATAAAAAGAAAAAATTATTATTATGTAAAGAAGTTGACTGGCCCATTATTAATGATGGGATAATTTTACCTCCCGAACTAAACCATGTATTTGGACAAACTAAGGTTGGCAAAATGCTGGAGGAAAGCAAAGTTAAAACTGTAAGAATAATATTAGACGGAAGAGTTTATTATGCCCAAGTAGTGACTACTACTAGTGGAGATAAGGGAAAAGCAGATACAGGGCTAAAATTATCCTATTCAAAGAATAGCCCTTTGGCAAATAAATTCAAATCTTTGTTTAAGCATAGCTATGATTCTTATATGTCTAAAAGAAAAAGAAGAGAGAAAGATGAATTATTTACCGATCTTACAAAAAAGGAATACCTATGCTTATATTCCACTAAATATTTAGACACTTTTTATGCTGAAGCTATTTTAGCTAACAATGCAGATGATTTTATTTTTACCCATGATGATGGAATATATAAAAGTTTTGGATACTCAGGAGATATAGTGAGAGTTCTACATACTATTGGCAGTAATAAGTATTATAGAGCAAATTGGAAAGCTTTAGTTTTAAAATTTCATGATGCCTGGAAAGCACATCAAAATTGCATATTATTAAATCACAATAGTAAGTTTATATGGGGTAACAAAGTTGAATTAAATCTGGATGAAAAAATTGGGGATGTTTTCGGTTTATCCATAGAAAACAAAGAATTTATAAGGGAAATAGAGGAAGAAGATTTAATCCAATTAATATGGTTGGATAAGCTGGATTTTAGTGATTTTAAAAAATTAGTTTCTACTCTCTTTACTAAAAGCATAGAAAAGGCAGAAAGAAAGGCAATAAAAGATGAAATTACTAGTCTTGATGCAACAGCTAGCCATTATATACATGAAGAATCTAAGAGAATCATAGAAAACATACAAAAAGAACTAAATGCCTTTAAAGACTTAACAAGCCAATATAGTGAAAGGATGGTTGAATTAATTAATAGAATAAGTACTCAAGAAGCTGAAATTAATGATCTAAAAGAAACCATTAAAGAATTAAATGAAAAGAAAAAAGCCCAGGAAGAATTGAGAAGCATCAAGGAAGAGCTGATAGAGGTAAAAAATTTATTAAAAAGCTATGAGAAAGTCTAGTACTGTAAATTTGATAGGGTGTGATAGTATGGCAATAAGTTATAAAAATTACATAAACTCAATGGATATTTTATATCAGCATGAGAAAAAATATACTGATGAATTAGAAAGTAATCCAGTTAAAATACTCCGCCAAATAAAAGTAACAAAAAAGGAAGTTGATGAAATAGCCAAGCATATAAGTATTTTGTTTAGTTACGACAAAAAATCCTTACAACACAGATTTCCAATTACTGTCTCATTGTTTTTAGTATGGTGTACAGTTTATGAATATAAAGATGGGGATATGTGGTCCAATATATTTAGCAAATTGAAAATATCTAGTAGCTGGAACAATAAGAGTTATCTTGGAGACATATTTTTAAGTGTATTAGATAAATATGAATTACTACAAGTGCCAGAAGGGGAAGGGAAAAAATATTTATCTCCTATAATAATGCATGGCTATATTAGCGATCATTATGCCTTTAATCTCTTTGATTCCTTAAATAGAATATATTCAACAGTTTTGGAAGAGGATACCAGTGAAGAGGCGATTGAAGATATATGGGATAATGTCTTTAATAAGGATTTAGAACTTAGAAATATTCAAGAGACTATAGAAGTATTAAAGGTGAAGAAGAAAAATATTGAACATGAGCTTGAATACTATAAGGACTTAGATGAAGATATAAAAAATTTAAGCCAGAAAGATATAGAAAAGCTAGAGGAAGAAGTTGTTCAGCTTGAAGATGAAATTGAAACAAATAGGGAAAGAATTAAAATCAATGAAAATAGGCTTAAGTTGCATTCATATGTTAATAGTATGATTGAAGAATTAAGCTCAAGGTTTTGTAAAGCTTGTAGTAAATTAGACAGTGTTTATGATGAAGATATAAGGGATATTAATGGCCTTATATCTGAAATTGGAAGTATTATAGAGGATAAAGATATGAGTCTATCAAGTAGAAATAAAGAGCTGCTTAAGGAAACTAAAGGTTTAGAAAATAAGTTAGCTGTTAAGAAGGAAACTTTATTAAATTATAAGACTGAAATAGTAAGGTTGGGGAAGGGTGACTTAGAACAAGGATGGATAGAAATTGAAAGATATCATGAATTTAAGAAGGAACTAGAAGGTGTAAAACTAGGACTAAATAAGAATGAAAAGTATAAAAAAATAGCTGAGACAGAGATTAATACAAGTTTGATTCAAAGCTTAACAGCTTCATTAAACAATCTAAAGCTAGCTGATCCAGAACACTTCAAGGAGTTTATTACAACTACATTACAAATGATGGGATCTTATTATACTGGAGAAAAGGTGGATATAACCCATCCTCTTTACGAAATATTTATAGAATGGGTTAATAAGGAACCAATTAATCATGAAGTAATACATAAACCAAGGCTAACAGATTATTCTTCTGTAGGTCATCAAATATCAAAATCTGATGGAAGGCAGACTAGAGTAAGATTGGTTCTACAGACTATGAAAAAGCCTTATATAGAGTTAGATACAAGTAAGCATCTTCTTAAGATTGTTATTCCGGAACAAGTCTTTCAATTTAAACAAGATATTGCTCATATACCGCCTTCCTATAAGCTTATAGACGAAGATCATAATGTATTTGAGTTAGATATAGATTATATCTGCCATAATCAGATTTTATTTATTAAGGAAAAGGAAATATTTCTAGAATCAACTGCCTATCAATATTTGCAATTCCAATGGTATAATTTAAATGAAAGCCATGATATTTCCTTAGATGAAGTAATGTTATTCGATCAAGAAGGAAATTTTTTAAATAAGAATAAGCTTAAAAATGGCTACTATTATATAGTTTGTAATAACTCTTGTAGCTTGGATAGAAAACTAATTGTGGATGAATATAACTTGCCAGTAGACGGCTATAAAATATATATGGTATATTTATATGAAACTAAAGCAGCAATCTACGATATAGACGGGGACAAGCTATACGAGCTTATAGCTACAGACTATGACAATTGCTATTTAATAAATTACAGTCCTGTAGAAGGAATATATGTTGATAGCCTACCAGTAGTTACTGGTTTCTTACCAGAACTATTCATAAACTATCTATCCATTGAGCCCACATTAATTCAACTAAAGATATTTCTAAATGATCATCTAACTTATCAAACAGAATTAAGTAGCTTAATAGAAAAAATCCAGCCAAAAAGAGAAAACTCCATATATATTAACATATACAAGTTATTGAAATTTAGATATCCAGTACCTACTAAATTTAAAATAGAATTAAGCTATAAGGACAGCCAATTATTAAATGAGGAATTTTTCTATCTACCAAAAGTACAGTTGAGATATACTCTTGATGGCCTGAGGGTTACCATAAGCAGAGGCATGAGATTTTCAGGCACAAATTATAGGCAAAAAGGTATGGAATACATAATTCCACTTAAGGATAAGAAGGGTGAAACATTTTCTATATACTACAATATGTATGGTTGGGTAAAGGTTTGGGTGGAAGTTCCCAGCATTGATTATAAAATTGTTTATAAAAATGGAAAAGAATTTACTGAAGGAAAAATTTTATACGGTAGCAAGAGAGAATTGTTAAAGGAGCTTTTTATCCAATGGGAGAGTAAGAGCAAGAGAACAAAATCTATACTATTGTTTGATAATAACCATTATATAGAAACTAGGATATATTTAAAGGATGGAAGGGCACGAACGAGCTTAGACCAATACTATGACATTTTTAGGGGAAGAGATGGAGGAAGGTTATATTTTAAGATTGAAGATGAACGTGTTAACTTTCCAGAAGAATTAATATTAGAGCTATATGATAAGTGGGAAGTTACTAATATGAAGGTTTATCAGAAGGAAGAGCTAGATGAATATATTCTTGGTATTGAGTATGGTGAGAACTTTCAATTGAAAGAAACAAGATATTTAGAAGTAACAAATGATGGTAAACCCATAATTTACAAAACCCTAAAGGACCAGATATATGTATATATTAAAAAGAAGGAACTAATTTCTAATCGAATTAAAGTTAATTTTATTTACTATGATGAATATGAAGATATATTCTTTGGCCAAGTAAGAGAAAAAATCATTGCTGGTACAACAGAGATAAAATTAAAATCCAAAATTGATGAATTAGAGAAAATAATTAATAAGGGTATTTTAATTACTGGTTTCGAGGAATCTGGCAAACATTATAACTTTATGCATCCAGTGCATTTAAAAAAGATTGAAAAAGCTGAATCTAAAAATTTTGAAGGAGAAGAAATGTATAAATGCTGTATACAGAATAATGGCATTTTGCAAGAGGTATATTTTTATATTGATACTGAAAGGAAAGTGCTACCTTTCTTAATTGATAAAGATGGTGATGGTGCCCAGTACAACCCTAACAATGGACGGATATTTTGGGAGATGAGTAGAGAAAAAAATATTATGGGACCATTAGAGAACATAAAATATGTTATTAAGGAGGAGGATTAATGGGTTTAAATCCAGTTAGCACTTCAAATTTCATATTTGAGAGATTCTCTGATTATGCTGCTACAAGTTTAAGAGTTAACAATGAGATAATTAATGAACAATTAAGGAACTTGCTAATGGATTCTAATAGCTTTTCTAAAGGCCCTATAATAGAAGCAACACCTTCCTTTGTTGTTGGCTCTAATATTATAGAGCTAGTAGACCAGGGGGTACTAAGTGAAGCCTTTAGAGATTTTAATTCATCAGCACTACCCCTAGAGAGAAGATTATACAAGCATCAAGAAATTGCTGTCAGGGAGATATGTGCTCAAAACCGAAATGTTGTTGTGGCAACGGGTACAGGAAGTGGGAAAACTGAAACTTTTATCATTCCAATATTGAATCATCTATTGGAATTAAAAAGGATAAATAAACTTCGTCCTGGGGTAAAAGCTTTGCTGCTTTATCCTATGAATGCCTTGGCAAATGATCAAATGAAAAGGTTAAGAACCCTTCTTGCAAATGAGCCAGATATAACTTTTGGCATATATACTGGAGAAACTGAAGAAAGATATTCTGATGCTTATGATAAATTTGTTAGAATGCACAAAGAAGAACCTCTAAAAAATGAACTAATATCACGACAACAGATGAAGAAAACACCCCCCCATATTTTATTAACTAACTATACAATGTTAGAATATTTAATGTTAAGACCAGAAGATAATGTATTTTTTGAAGGAGAATTTGCAGGAGATTGGAAGTTTATAGTAATAGATGAAGCCCATACCTATACTGGAACTAAAGGAATAGAAATGGCAATGCTAATATCCCGTTTAAAGAATACAATAGGGCTGAAAAAAGGTGAACTTAAGTGTATTCTAACCAGTGCTTCTTTAGGAAGTGGAAAAGAGGATTTCTCTAAGGTTGCAGATTTTGCTAGAAAGCTTTGTGGAGAGGATTTTAGTCCAGAGGATGTAATTGAAGCTACTAAGGAAGATCTGAAGAGGGGTAGTGTATGGGGCAGACCTAATGAAGATTTATATGAAAAATTATTGGAATGTATATCTGAAGATAATTTTAAAGGATTAAGGGAAAATTTAATAGAAGCAAAAGTACCCTATGAGATTGTTGAAAAGGCTTACAATGAAAATGGCGGAGAAACAAAAGCTGTCTTATATGATGTTCTTTTAGGAGATGAGAGAGTAAACGAAACTATATCAATACTTTCAAAAGGGCCAATAGATTTTAGAGAAATGGCTAAAAGGATATTTCCAGATAGTATTAAAGCAGAAGATTATATGGCATCATTAGTAGATGTGTGCAATGCTGTACGTAAATCTGAGAATCATTCTCCATTAATTCCTGCAAGATATCATTATTTTATTAGAGCATTGGAGGGTGCATTTGTTGTATTTGCTGATAAACCCTATGTCTATTTAGAGCGAATGAACAGGGGAACAATTGATGGTGAAGATTATAAAGCATTTGAAATTGGTACCTGTAGACGCTGTAATTCTTTATATTTAGTAGGCCAAATTATAAAGGATGAGGAGACTGGCTATTCTTATTTAATAGAATATGAGGATAGATATTATGATGAAGAAGGTAAGATGGATTATTTTGCTATATTAGAGGGCAAAAAAGTTTGTAATGACATCAATGAGGACGAAATTGAGGGAGATATAAAAGAAATAGATTCGCCATTTAATATCTTTAATCTATGTACAAAATGTGGAGCTATTGGAAATAGTGAAAGGGAGACTTGTGCTTGTTCAAACACTAAGCATATAAAATTGCTGAAGGTTAAAAGCAAGGACAAGCTAGTTAAAAGATGTGGTATTTGTGGTGGTATAACTTCTACAGCTTCTATAGTAAGAAGATTTTTCCTAGCAGAGGATACAGTGGCAAGTGTGTTGGCTACAGCCTTATATAATAAAATGCCAAACAAAACCGATGATAGTAAAGAAATAGCAGAAGATGACATATTTGGAGCCATAGAAGAGGAAGACAAAGTTAATAAACAGCTACTAATATTTTCAGACAACAGGCAAAGTGCAGCTTATTTTGCTACATATTTGAATTCAAGCTATAAAGATATACTTATAAAGAGCATATTAACTAAAGTTATATTGGACAATTGGCAGGATTGTATAAAAAATTGCTGGTCTATGGAAGATTATTATAATAGAATTGAAAAGTTTGCAAGGGATAATAATCTTTTAACTGGAACTATTGAATCAAATAGAAGAGAGATTTGGAAATGGATTATTGGCGAGTTTATATCTAGTTCTCCAAATTCATTGACTAGCATGGGTTATTTACACTTTTCTATTAATTTTGATGCTTTAAATAACATCAATCGACTGTTTAATATACCCATGTTAGTTGAAAAAGGGTTTAGCAAGGAGGACCTGGTTGCTCTTTATAACTACCTGCTGGAACAATTTAGAATATACAGAGCCATAGAATATCCAGAGTATGTTAATCCTTATGATTCTTACTTTTCACCTCTTAACGTTCAAGGGGGATTTTGTAGGGTTATTGAAAATAAAAATAAAAAGAAAAAGAGGGGATATGAAATAAAATCCTGGGTACCTTCTAAAGATACTTATAATAACGGTAGATTAGACTATCTATCAAAGATATACAAATCTAAGGGTATAGATGTAGATAAAGCAGTAATAAGGGAAGATTTGGATAAATTGTACTATTTATTCATAAATCATAGAAGCCCCTTTGCACCCTATATTAGAAATGAATATCTAGATAATTATGGAGAAATTATAAAATTTGATCTTTCTATTTTTAAAGTTACTCCAGGAGTATTAGATGAGGATGTACACTATTATAAGTGCGATAAATGCCACAAGACTACTACTATCAACATCAACAATGTTTGTCCCTCTTATAGATGTGAGGGTAGGCTTTATGAAATTGATATAGAAGAAGAATTAAAGGATAATCATTATAGAAAGCTCTATACTAGTTTTGAGTTCGAGAAAATGGTTGTAAGTGAGCATACTGCACAGCTGAAGACAGAATATGCAGCAGAGGTGCAAAACAAATTTATTAATAGAGAAATAAATGTGCTAAGCTGTTCTACAACTTTTGAGCTTGGAGTAGACGTTGGCGAATTGGAAACTGTTTTTATGAAAAATATGCCTCCAACTCCTGCAAATTATGCTCAGAGAGCAGGTAGAGCTGGTAGGAGGCTGGATTCAACTGCGTATGCATTAACATATTGCCGTTTGGCTTCCCATGATTTTACTAACTTTAATGATCCCTACAGGATGATTAGCGGCAATGTTAAACCACCACACTTTGAGATAACTAATGAAAAAATTGCAAGAAGACATATGTATGCTTGTGCTTTAGCAGCTTTTTGGAAAAGATATAATGATTATTTCAGAACTGTAGAAGATTTCTTCTTAGTACATGAAAAGGCAGGACCTGAATTGTTTAGGGAGTTTTTAGATAAAAAACCTGATGATTTATTTAGTTTGATAAAAAGAGTGATACCTACAGAATTGCATCCAGAGCTTAATATAGATGACTGGGGCTGGGTTGATGAATTATATAGTGAAGATGGGGTTATGACCAAAATTACTAATGAACTTTTTGATGATTTGAGCAAGCTTGAGGAGGCAAAAGAAGAAGCTATAAGGGCAAATAGGTTTAAAGTTGCAGATGAACTACACAGGACAATTAATACTATTAGAAAAAGACCTTTAATTAATTACCTATCACAGAAAAATCTACTTCCCAAATATGGCTTTCCAGTTGATGTGGTAAATTTAGAAGCAAATTTCCATACTCAGGAGGCTAAAAATATAGAATTGGATAGAGACCTGCAAATAGCTATTTCTGAATATGCTCCAGGCAGCCAAGTAGTTGCAAATGGTAAGCTATGGACAAGTAGATATGTGAAAAAATTAAGGAATAGGGACTTGGTTCGTAGAAGGTATACTAGCTGTAAGTGTGGATATTTTAAAACCAGCTTGTCTGTTGAAGAAGAGAAAATAGATTTCTGTCCCGTATGTGGAGAAAGTAGGATTTTCAAGGGGAATTATATGATACCAGAGTTTGGTTTTATAACTGATGCATTTCCTAAGGAACCGGGAAAGAAAAGGCCAGATAAAACTTATTCTAGTAGAAAACATTTTTCAGGAAATGGGAAAATTATTGAAGTAAAAGAGTTCATAGTAGGAAACAAAATAATAAAAGTTAGCGCAAAAAAACATGGAACGCTAACTGTTATAAACAACGGGAAAGGTTTTGGCTTCTTTATTTGTAAAGCTTGTGGCTATGGGGTAGTAGATAAAATACCAAGCACTCATAAAGACTCTAATGGAAGAGATTGCAAGGGAAGGTTTGAGCGAATTTCTTTAGGATATGATTTTGAAACAGATATAGTGGAAATTGAATTTGCTAATATTTTTGACAAAATAGCTAAATATGAAGGGTTTTGGGAATCGTTAATGTATTCTATTCTAGAGGGCATGTCCTCTGCTTTAGAGATTGATCGAAATGATATTGATGGAACGTTATACGTAGAAGATGCATTTACCAAGTCCATAGTATTATTTGATACTGTGCCTGGCGGTGCAGGCCATGTTAAAAGACTATTAGATGAAGAACAGTTTATAAAGACTTTAGCTTATGCTTATGATAAGGTTTCTAGCTGTACTTGTGGTGGTGATAAACAGGACACTAGCTGTTATAATTGTTTAAGAAACTACTATAATCAATATTGCCATGAAAATTTAAAAAGAGGATATGCAATTAAAGCACTAGAAACTTTACTAAGTAAGGAATTGGTAAAGGCTTATTAAAATAAGTTTTCCCAAATAAGTGCTTGGTCTGATTATAACTTAATTTTACTTTCAAAATATTATGCACATGTACCTTAGCACAATTTTTGTCTTGGTATGATAGATATGACGGCGAAAGAATGATTTATCGTTTATCTGATGCTGAAAAATGTTCAACTTATGGAACGGTTATAGGCAACTTCCTCCCATAGGTGGGGGCAAGCCTTTTGTAGACATAGTTAATTATCTTCAGCCCGACGGTGTGGAAAGTAAATTTCCGAGGGTATCAGAATCTTTTGCTGAACTCACAATATCCCATAGGCAAAAAGGAGAAGATAGAAAGGATTTAACATTAGCTAAATGGTTTTCTGGTGAAAAGCCTAGTATTACTGATGATCTGATATTCCAAGAATTGGCTTTAAAGAACAGCTTGAAAAATATTCGATTTATTCCGTGGAAGGATGAATATTATTTTGAGGAAGTTTTTTTCAAGGTATTAATTGAAGAGTTAAGGCTAGAAGGTTTGAGTGATATAGAAGGTTTCAATAAGACACTAGGTTCTTGCGATGGCATATATTTTAATTCTACCCATAAAGCTAGATATTATAAGAATGAAGCTGCAGTTGAAAAAATAGATTATTGGCAAGTTTTAAGTCCTGTTAGGGGTAGAATATATGGAACAAAAAATATTAATAGAATGATTCACAAATTTTTTAGGAAGGGCATTGTTGATTTTGCCAATGATAGAAATTCACTTATTCCCAAACCTTTAGGCAATGAGGAAATAGTATATGGCGATAAGGTAATAAACTTACGAAATCATGCTGCAGCAAAGAGAAAAGTTTATCCAATGAAAGGGGCATTAAACTATATAGCTAATGGTGAGATAGGTATAGTAGTAGGGCAATACAAGAGCAAAAAAGATAAAAACAAATATAAAGGACAACCTCAATATACTACTGTGGAATTTTCTTCTCAGCCAGGTTACACATATAACTTTTATAACTCAGACTTCAATGAAGAAAATGAGGCGATATTAGAACTTGCTTATGCCATTACTGTTCATAAATCCCAAGGCAGTGATTTTAGTAGAACGTTTGTTGTTATACCTGATTTGCCTATTATGTTATGTAGAGAATTATTATATACAGCCTTAACAAGACAAAAAGAAAGAGTTATAGTGCTGTTTCAGGGAGATAGCATATGGGATTTAAAAAAAGTATGCATCACCTAATTTTTCTGAAACTCTTTCTAGAATTACAAATCTATTTGCTAAACCATCTTATAAAGAAATTAAAGGCCAATATTTATCAGAATACCTTATACATTGTGCAAGCGACAGTACTTTATTAAGATCCAAATCTGAACTAATAATATATGAGCAGCTACTAGATGCAGGATTTAAGCCACTATATGAAAAAGAATTACAATTGGGTAAATACCAAATCATACCAGATTTCACCATAATAGATGATGATACAGGGGAAGTTTATTATTGGGAGCATTGTGGCATGCTTGATATAAAAACCTATAGGGATAGATGGGAATGGAAAAAACAACTATATTATGAAAATAGAATATTGCCATTGGAGGATGGGGGAGGCGAAAATGGTACACTTATTGTAACTGAAGATAATAGTGAACAAGGTATCTTAATACCAGAGGTCAAGAAAATTATTGATAGTATTTCATAGAAATATCTGATATCTTAAGAATTTGACCTATCGTAAATTAACTTATAATCTATCAAATAAAGCAATAGGCGGTGATAAGTTGCTAACTGACTATTTTAAAGAAATATTGGACAATTATATTGAAAGCAAAACTACTGGTAGATTTAATAAAAATCATGAAATGTTTAAACTAATAAATTATACAACTACAGATGCGTTAAATGAAATTGTAAAAAAATATGGTTTAATAGCAAAGGGGTCCTGTGGTGCTGGCACATGGACAAACTACCCTTGGATTGCTGTATATAATGAAGAAATTACAACTACAATACAGAGAGGGATTTATATAGTATATTTATTTTCTGAAGATATGAGTAGGGTGTATTTAACCCTAAATCAAGGCTGCACTAACTTAAAAAAAGAATTGGGAACTAAGGCTGCAAGGGATTCAATGGTAGCTACCAGAGAAATGATAAGGAATACTTTACGAAACACTAAATTTAATACAGATAATGATTTACATATTGGCAATATAGATTATGAAATTGGTTCAATCTATTATAAGGAATATTTAAGAGATAGTTTTCCTAGTGAAGAAGAATTTATTGAGGATTTAAAAGAAATGATTAGGATTTACGATGATTACTATAATTTAATTTATGCAAAAGATAAGAAAACTACAAATGAGCAGGTAGGGTTTACTGAAGATACAGAAATTTGGGAATCAAATATGAAAGATAATATTAAAAATATTTACAGATACATAAAATCTAAAGGTTTTATCTATTCCTATGAAGATTTATGTAATTTTTATTTAAGCTTAAAGACAAAACCCTTCCTTATTTTAGCTGGCATTAGTGGTACAGGTAAATCTAAATTAGTTAGGTTGTTTGCTGAAGCTATAGGTGCTCACTATAGTCTTATCAGTGTAAAACCAGATTGGAATGACAATACAGAGCTATTTGGCTATAAAAATATTAATAACGAATTTGTACCTGGACAATTAACTAGGATAATACAAGAGGCATCAAAAACTGAAAACTTGAACAAGCCATACTTTGTATGTTTAGATGAAATGAATTTAGCTAGGGTTGAATATTATTTTAGCGAATATTTAAGCATTATAGAATCTAGATATTTTGATGATAGTAAACGACTGCTTACAGATAATATATTTTCTGAAGGCTATTTGCCAACAGATAATCCATATAAAGATTTAACAATCCCAGAAAATCTGTATATTATTGGCACTGTCAATATGGACGATACTACTTTTGCTTTCAGTAGGAAGGTACTAGATAGGGTTAATACAATAGAGTTTTCAGATGTAAGGTTGGATATTTTAGATTTTGATCAAAAAGAAGATGTAGAAAATTTAAAACTAGACAATTCTTGCTTTAAAACTAAGTATCTAACCATTAAAGATGCAATAGAAGTTGACAAGGAATATGTAAATAAAATAAATAAAGAAATAATAGAAATTAACAATATACTGGCTATGGGAAATAAGCATTTTGGTTATAGGGTCAGGGATGAAATTATATTTTATATGCTAGAAAACAAAAAATATGATTTGTTGGAAGAATATGTAGCCTTTGATTATCAAATTATGCAAAAGATTCTACCTACCATAACAGGAAGTGATAAGGTGATAAAAGATATATTGATAGACCTATATAATTACTGTAATCCAAGTAATCAAATTGCAGACAATATAGATTATATTAGACATGCTGAAGAAGGACTAGAAACTGCATTATACATGAATTCTGCAAAAAAGATACTTATGATGCTAAGGGGTTATGAAGATGGCTTTGTTTCCTTCTGGCAATAGGAAAATTCTTGTTCAATTAGAAAGTGATGAATTTAATTTATACATAATTGGGGAGGATCCTAGGGAAAAGATCAAGGCCCTTAAAAGCAATCTAAATCAACCAGCAACCATAAAGGTGATAGGAATAGATAATACTGATGCAATCTTAAAAACTTTTACTAGCTATGATGAATTAGCTGTGAATCCAGGAAACACTATGATGCCATGTTTTTTTGAAGATGGAAAATATCAGTTGGTTTTAGAAAAAAAGAATAATACAGACAGCAGCTACCATATTTTTCATTCTAGTGTTAGAATTACAGAGGATTTTCAATCAATTGGCAATTCCCTAATTGGTATTATAGATTTTTCTTCAGATGTTGGCTATACTGCAATAGATGTCTATAAGGATAGGGATAAAATATTGAAGTTAATACTAGAAGTATTTCCAAGTAAGTTAGATTATTATAAAGACTATAAAGAATTAATAATGGAGATAAATGAAGAAATAGTTTCTTTGGCATTTAAATTTATTGACAAGACTTATTTAGAAGGAAAGCTGGTGGATACTCCTTATCAGACTAATATAGAATATCTGAGTATTTTAGAAGTAGTATTTAAGGATTTAGAAGCTGCCATAAAAAGAATTGTAAACAACTTCAAACATAATGTAATTACATGTGAGAATTTAACTAGCATTCATAAAGCTAAAAAGATTTCAAAAAAAAGCGCTAATTATATTAGAACCCATGGAGATAGTTTAATTAAATCAAGAAAAGGTTTTATAAATATAAACAATTCCCATTACTATACAGAAAAATTAATTGAGGAAAGAAAAGTTACAACTATAGACATTTTTGAAAATAGATTTGTCAAATACATGATTCAAAATATTGTTAGACGGTTAAAAAGCATAGAAAAGCACTTGGATTCTAATGATGAAAGAGAAAACAATACACTAAAATTTATTGGACAAAAAATAAAGGTTTTAGAAAGATATTTAAACAATTACTTTCGAGATATTAGTGATTTGACTGGCAACAAGAGCATGAGCTTGGTTTTCCAAATGGCACCAGGCTATAAAGAGATGTATAAGAAATACAATATGCTAAATAAAGGGCTAGATTTGGGTGATGACTTATTTAAAATTACACCCAAAAAACTCTATACCCTATATGAGATGTGGTGTTATATAAAAATTCATAAGATATTATGTGATTTAGGATATGAAATTGAGGAATATGGCATATTGCAATACAAAGATAATGGTATGTATCTGACTTTATTGCAGGATTCACAAACTAAGATGGTCTATAAAGGTGAAAACAACAAGCTGGAGCTGTGGTACAACAAATCCTATACTCTACCAACGACAGATCAAAGACCAGATACAGTTCTATATATTAGAAATTTAAATGATAAAGACAGTAGAATGTATATATTCGATGCAAAGTATAGGATATGGGTAGAAGATGGTAAAGTTGGACCAATGGTTGAGGATATAAATGTCATGCATAGATATAGAGATGCAATAGTATCTAGAATGAGTGATAATTTTCGATATAAATATGATACCTTTGGAGCCTATGTTCTATTTCCATATGGAGATGAAAAAGATTTTTTAAATCATAAATTTTATAAGAGTATAGAAGAAGTTAATGTTGGAGCTTTTCCAATGCTTCCAGGCAGTACAAAACTTATTAAAAAGCATTTGAGAAAAATTGTTAATCAAACGCCTTTGGAAGCTAAAAGTGAAAGAGTTTCAACAGATGAATATGATGATTATGCTAAGTTCAAATTAGAAAACGTTATGGTAGTAAATATTAAAGATAAGATGCATTTACAAGCCTATATAGATAATAAGTTTTATCATGTGCCTGCAAGAAAATTATCAAATGTAAGGCCTGGAGTTGAATACTTAGCCTTTTATCAATCTAAAAAATCCTTTGGCAATGAAGGTGGAATTAGGTATTTTGCTAAAATTACTAATATAGTAAAATATAAAAGAGGAAAATGCAAGGAGTTGCCTGCCAGGAAAGGTACTGAGAATGAGATATACCTTAGATTTAATTTAGAAAGCATCCAGGAAGTTGGCCCAATAAAGCCTATTCAGGCTGGGCCTACAGTTTTATACTATACTACACTCTATCTACTAAAAAATGCAGAAAATATGCATGAGCTTAAACTTAAAAGCAATTTAGAAATAGAGGTTTATAAGAAGCTAAAAAGTATAGCAGCATCAAAGGGATATACTATTAGGAAAGAAAATGATAAGTATTATTTAAATAATAATATTATTGAAATTGTAGAAGGAAGGGCAATTAGGGTAAATGGTCATATTTCAAGTTTAAAAGGCTTAGAAAAGTCGATTTTATAGCCATATATCAAAGGAGGACAAAAATGTACCTATACATAGGCTTTTTCAGCCATGATGAAGTAAACCGGAGGATAAAGTATATACCAGAGAAGGGTGTAAATATAATAAAAAATGCTTTTGCCAACTTTTTAGAATTAAACAATGCAGATATAAAGGCTGCAATTGGTTATTTCCTTGGAAAAGGTAATGGTAAAAAATCCTGTTTTCTGCTGGATGTAAACAGTATTGAAGCATCAGAAAAAAGGATAATAATTACTTTTGATAATATAAGGGAGTTTGATAAAAGCAGTGGAGATATCAGTAAAGAAATATATAAAAAGGCCTGGGAGCTAGATTGGATAGATAGGGAGACAAATTACTGTCCCCTGGTGCTAATATTAGACAAGCAAACATTTGACTCCATAAGAAAGGGCTCAGCTAATATAAAAAAACTGTCAGATTTAGAGGAGCAGGTACAAGCCCTAAAAGCAAAGAATAAATGGGGAGAAATTTGTAAGCTTTATGAGCCTCTGGAGGATATTCATAAAAATCCAGAGCTATGGGACAATCCTAATAAGCTGTATGAGATTGGCTTTGCCTGTAGCAAGATGGGAGAGTTGCAGGATGGATTGGAGAAGGATTCTGACCATTTAAAAGAGATAAAAAGATATAGGGATTTAAGTCTAAAATTCTATAAAAGATGCTGTGAGTTAAGGCCAAAAAGCTATAAGTATGCCTCTTCAGTGGCCTATAGGTATTATCAAAATGTAAATGAACTGACTAAAACCAGAGGCAAAAGAAAAGATGGGGATGTAAGGGAAGAAGTTGAAAATGCCCATAAATGGTTTGATATATCCCTCAATTTGTATCCAAATAACATAAAGGATAACTATCGTAAGGGAAAACTGATAGTAGATAAGCAACTAGCCCCTGCTAGGAATACTGGAAATAGGTTAAGCAAAGAGGATCTTCAGGAAATTGAAAATTTGAAGAACCAAGCTATCAAACACTTGGACAGGGCTATCCAGTCCTATGAAGGTTTAACAGATGAAGACAGGAAAAATTTCTATAGAAATGAATATATTAAATCCTTATACAACCTTGCTAAGTTGTATAAGGATGAAGTCAATACCAATTGGAATCAATATCTATGCTGCAAAATAGGAGACAAAAAATTTCTGCCTGCTTTTTTAAAATCAGAATATCTGGATGCTAGTATAGAATTAGTGAAAAAATGCTATAGGGTAGTGACAGGGTTTGGTATAGATGATGAACTGGATATTGGGCACCTGTTTAGTATGACTAATAAGGCTACAATTAATCCTATTGACTTACTCTATTCACTAGGTCTTTTATATAGCAGAATTTACTTTATTAATCATATATAAAACAAGAACGAGAATATTCAGGCCTACCGTCACTATGCCTATAAATTCCTAAATGGGGCCTTGGATTTAAGGAATGAATTAAGTAAAAGGGGGATGAAATTTAGAAATACTGATTACATAAATAATTGCCTGGCCAAATTAAATATAATTGAGGCTAAATACACTGAGGCTATTAGAAATACTAGGATGAACAGGAGCAGCTATGTAAGGAATACATATGCAGCAGCCTTAATTCTAACTGGTGATAAAAACAACATTAGAGAATCCATGAAAATTCTAGAAGCCATTGTTAAAGATAGACATAATTTATCAAGGTCACTTTCAATTGCTTTACTAGCAAAAGCCTATCAATTGATGGGCTATGATAAGGACAAGGAAAGATTAATAAAGGATAATAACAGTACAACTGTACAAAGGCTGTTAGAATTTATAATGTAGGTGAAAAGCGTGAGAGTAGATATATTGGACAATACCATAATTTGCAAAGATGATGACCTGCAAAAATCTTTAAACTACATGGATGAAAATAGGGAGCTGCCCGCTGAAATAGAAAAAATAATATTGCAGGTAGTATTTAAAGAATTAGGCTTAAAGTATGACAATGGTTTGAGTATTAAGGAGAATTTAAATCTATTGCCAAAAAATTTTTTAAGAGAGATTGTATTGGATATAAATACTATGTTTAAGGGCAGCAGAAAAGTAGATTATAGGGATTGCTACTTACCATATGTCATCTACTATTTACCAGTCAATGTTTTTAAAGTATGGAAGCCCTTATTGGATTTACATATTAAGAGCACCTTAAAAAAGGATGCCAGAATTCTGGATATAGGTACAGGTCCAGCTTCAGTTCCCCTAGGCATTATAGAATTTTATAAAAAGTTAGCCCAGGTGTATGAGGAGCTTGATTTTAGTTTAGAATTTGTATTAGTAGATGCTCAGCCTAATTTTCTCAGAATAGCCAATAAAATTATTGAAGCAGTAAAAGTGTATCTGCCTTCAAATTTAAAGTTCCATTTAAAGGAGTCTATATGTGCTAAGGTTACAGCAGAAAGTAATTTTAAGCTGGGTAAGTTTGACCTTATAAGTATGAGCAATTTTCTTGCAATAACAGAGGGCAATAATTCACAGTATTCCTATGACCTTGTCAGCCAATTTGCAGACATGCTAGAAGATGATGGATCCTTTATCATCATTGAGCCAGGAGATGTGGAAAACTGTATCAATTTAAAGAGATTGAGAAACAGCTTGGTTAAGGATGGAGTATTCAATGTATATTCTCCCTGTCTAGGTATATGGGAGAAAAAGGATGACTACGTATGCAATTGTTTTAGTACTGTAAGGCTACACTGGGAGCTTCCCAATATTTTTATATATCTTAAGGAGAATGGACTTAGACATAGCTTGCGCAGGGATGTACCCTTCAATTATGCGGTTTTAAGAAAGGATGGATTGACAAAGTATGATCCGATAACCAACATTCAACATTTTACCAAGCTATGCCAGTTGGACAATAACATTGGAAAGGTCATAAATATAATTGCCTTTATTAGGACCAGCATATATAAGGAAAATTATATTAAATTAGCCTTGTGCGATGGAAGCACCCATTATAATGGATACAATGAAGGAGTATGGATAGATATACCCTCATCAAGATTTAAGGATATAGAGAAAGGGATAAAGCTTGTTGCAGGGGAAAGGATTAGAATACTTAAGGTACTTGTACAAAAGAGTAGGATAAATAATACATATAATTTAAAACTAACAGATGAAAGCAGGATAACATTAAATTATTGAAAGGGATGAATACAGTGATACTTAGTGTTAGCCGTAGGACTGATATACCCGCCTTTTATTTAGACTGGTTTATCAATAGAATAAAGGAAGGATATGTTTATGTGAGAAATCCCATGAATTACCATATGGTAAGTGAGGTAAGCTTAAGTCCAGAAGTAATAGATTGTATTGTTTTTTGGACCAAAGACCCTACCAATTTTTTAAAGAAAATAAATGAATTTAAACATTATAGTTATTATTTTCAAATCACCATAACCCCCTATGGCAGAGATATTGAAAAAAATGTAAGGGATAAAAATCAAATTATCAACTCTTTTATAGAATTGTCCAAAAGAATTGGAAAAGAGAAGGTCATATGGAGATATGATCCTATAATATTAACAGCTAATATATCTATTGAATACCATAAGCAAGAGTTTACAAGGCTGGCAGGAAGGCTGGCTGGCCATACAGATGTTTGTGTAATAAGCTTTCTTGATATGTACAGGAAAACCCAGAGAAATATGAAGGATGTCAAGGCCTTAAATATAAGAGATGAAGATATGTACATAATAGCAGCAGAGCTTAATAAGATTGCAAAAGACCATAATATTGAGCTTAAGACCTGCTCGGAAAAAATAGACCTATCTTCCTTGGGTATAAAACATTCCAAATGTATAGATGATGAACTGATTTCAAGAATACTAGGCCAAAAATTGGATATAAAGAAGGACAAAAATCAAAGGGATGAATGCGGATGCGTGGAAAGCATAGACATTGGAGCCTACAATACCTGCAAACACGGCTGTCTGTATTGCTATGCAAACTATAGCAAGCTGGCAGTTATAAACAACCTAAAGCAATATGGTGTAAATTCACGACTATTGTGCGGTGAAGTAGATGATGATACTAAGATTACTAAGAGAGATATGGTAGTCTATAGGAATAAACCTCATCAAACTTCATTTTTTGATTAGGAAAAAATTAAATGGCTTGTTATGATGTAGGCAATAAAAGATTGCTGCTATTTTATGAAATATAATATAAACTTATATTTGGGTATAAATTAACTGGAGATTTGCTGCCAAGGATAACACCTTAAAAGGGGGCAAGATTATGCAGGGAGGAAAGTTTTTAAAGGAGATCAAAAGGGCCTGGAAAAAATTCATTGAGGAAGATATAATCCAGGAAGATTTGGTAAGGCCTGTAATCTATAAGTCTTGGCAAAGATGTAAGGAATATGGGGTAGATATTAAAAATGGTCTTGGCAGGAGGGCAGACCCTGAAAAGCTTGAGCAAATAATGAACAAAAACAAGGAGCTCCTAAGGGTAGCCCGTCCCATAATGGAAAATCTTCATAGCTTTGTTTACGGTTCCGGTTTTGTAATCATATTAACTGATGATGAAGGCTACATAATAGAATCCATAGGAGATGAGAATATTAAGGAAGAGGCTGAAAGGATGCGATTTACCATAGGCTCCCTATGGACAGAGGAAGAAGTTGGTACCAATGCCATAGGCCTTTGCATTAAAGAGAACAAGCCAATTCAGGTAGTTGGGGCTGAACACTACTGTGAAAGCCATCATCCCTGGACCTGTTCAGCAGCACCTATCCACGATGACAAGGCAAATCTTATAGGAGTATTAAACATGTCCGGCAGCTGTCACAAGGCCCACAAACACACCCTAGGCATTGTAGTCGCAGCTGCTTATTCCATAGAAAATGAACTTTCCCTAATAAAATCCCATGAACTGATAACCACCACAGTAAATTCTATTTCCGACGGCATGATAATAGTGGATAAAAATTATAAGATAAATAGAGCTAACCATGTAGCCCAAAGAATTTTAAAGGTAGGCGAGGATAGGATTATTGGCAGGGATATAAGAAGCCTACTGAAGGATGTAGTATTTGAGGATATCCTATCTTTAAAGTCATCCTGCTTGGAAAAGACAGACTGCGACTTTATAGTTAATGGCAACAGGATTACCTGTAATGTGAAAATAACCCCTGTAAAGACTGATAGTCAACTGATAGGCATGGTTATAATGTTTAGAGAAATGAAATACTTGCACAATACAATTAATATAGTAACAGGCAATAAGGCCAGCTACACCTTTGATGATATATTAACCACTGACCCTAGAATGAAAAGGACCATAAAGGATGCTAAGAAGTTTGCAAGAACAAGGGGCTGTGTTCTAATAGAAGGTGAAAGCGGCACTGGCAAGGAACTCTTTGCCCATGCCATACACAACTATAGCAACAGAAAGGATGGACCCTTTGTAGCTGTAAACTGCGCCTCCATACCCAGGGATTTGGTGGAAAGTGAGCTGTTTGGATATGAAAGGGGCGCCTTTACTGGAGCTGTTAAGGAGGGCAAGCCTGGCAAGTTTGAGCTGGCCAATGGAGGTACTATTTTCCTGGATGAAATTGGAGAAGTTCCTCTAGATTTACAAGCCAAGCTGTTAAGGGTCCTTGACAGCTACACAATTACCAGGATTGGGGGCAAATATGAAAAGAAGCTGGATGTCAGGGTGGTATGTGCTACAAACAGGAACCTATTTGAAGAGGTTAAGAGGAAAAATTTCAGGGAAGACCTGTACTATCGCTTAAATGTATTTAAGGTAAGCATACCTCCTTTAAGGAAAAGGAAGGGGGATATTAAATTATACATAAATCACTTTGTAAATAGGCTGAACAAAACTAACTTTAGCAACAAGAGGGTGGCTCCTTCCTTTATAGCCTATGCTGAAAAGTATGATTGGAGGGGCAATGTCAGGGAGCTGGAAAATGTTGTTGAAAGGGCCTACTATCTGTGTGATGAGGATGTGATTACTGAAAAATACCTGCCAGATGAAATACGCTACTATACACTATTTGAATACAAGGATGATTTGGATAGCATACCCATGTCAATTGAAGAAGCAGAGAAACAGGCTATAATTAATGCCCTAATACATAGCAGGGGGCATGTGATTGAGGCAGGTAAAAAACTTAATATGAGCAAGTCTACCATATATAGAAAGATAAATAAATACTACATAGATGTGAATCAGTTTCGCTAAGAAAATTCCCATTATTGGGACTATAATTCCCAACAATGGGAATTTTTTATGTGTTTTATTAGTTTTATTCTGAAGCTTAATCTAGTGAACAAGACAAATAACAAGACTATTCAGAATAATAAAACATATTGGCATGGGACTTGCAATATATATTTACTGAAGAGTAAATGAAAGGAGGGAGCCCTATTAAAAGGTTCATATTAGAGTTTGGAATGGGAGTTGATTTTCACGGGCAAGACGTAAACAGAGCAGCAGAAAAGGCTGTATTAGATGCCATATCCAGAAGTTGCCTATGTGGCCTCCAGGAGATATTGGATATTGATGATTTTAATGAGCAGGTGGCAGTTAATGTGACTTTATCGGTATCAAGGCCTGAGGAGATTGATGAGGATAGGATTAAAAAATGCCTTCCCATAGGCAAGAAGAAGGTAACTGCAGTTAAGGGAGGACTTCAAATACCCGGCCTTTATATTCCAGAATTTGGGGACAAGGACAATAGCATTGAGGCAGCACTTGCCTGTGTGGAAGTAGAAATACTTTAAGGGGGGATCTTGATTGGATTTATCAAATGAAAAACTTATCCAAATGTATAGGACCATGAAGAGAATCAGAGAGTTTGAAACTAAGGCGGCAGAACTGTTTGCTGAAGGAAGGATACCAGGCTTTGTCCATCTCTACATTGGAGAGGAGGCAGTTGCAACTGGAGTATGTGCCAATCTTAAGGATTCAGACTATATAACCAGTACCCACAGAGGGCATGGCCATATTATAGCCAAGGGCGGAGACCTAAAGTATATGTTTGCTGAGCTCTTTGGCAGGGAGACAGGATATTGTAAAGGCAAGGGAGGCTCCATGCACATAGCAGATGCTGACCGGGGAATTTTAGGAGCTAATGGTATAGTTGGGGCAGGCCACAATATTGCTGTAGGAGCAGGTTTAAGCGCTAAATACAGAGATACAGATCAGGTATGTGTTTGCTTCTTTGGTGACGGCTCTACCAACCAGGGAACCTTCCATGAAGCCTTAAATATGGCAAGTATTTGGAAACTACCGGTAATATTTGTCTGTGAAAACAACCTATATGGTATTTCCATGCACCAATCCAGGCATCAGGCTATTCAGGATGTAGCGGACAGGGCAGTAGCCTATAATATGCCAGGGGTGGTTGTAGATGGAAATGATGTACTGGCTGTATATGAGGCAGCAAAGGAAGCTGTAGATAGGGCTAGAAATGGTCAGGGACCTACTCTAATAGAGTGCAAAACTTACAGGCATAGGGGACACTTTGAAGGGGACCCAACAGTTTACAGGGATGAAGAGGAAGTTAAGGAATGGCTGCAAAAAGATCCTATTCCAAGACTGGTTGAGTTTATGCTGGACAATAATGTGGTAACTGAAGAGGAAATTAAGAAGATAGATGAGGAAATAGCAGCTGAAATAGAAGAGGCTATTAAATTTGCAGAAGAAAGTCCATTCCCTCCTGTAGAAGCGGCTGTTGAAGACATATATACCGATATAGTAGAGGAGGTAAGGTCATGATGAAGACTATTACTTATTCAGAGGCTATTAGAGAAGGTATGCGAAAAAGAATGAGGGAGAATCCAAATGTATTCATACTAGGGGAGGACGTAGGAGAATTTGGAGGTTGTTTTGGGGTTACGGGAGATTTAGTTAAGGAATTTGGAGAGAAACGTGTTAGGGATACTCCCATATCTGAAGGGGCCATAGTTGGATGTGCAGTGGGAGCAGCATCTACAGGCCTTAGGCCCATAGCTGAGCTTATGTTTATAGATTTTGTAACTGTAGGAATGGACCAGCTGGTAAATCAAGCAGCCAAGATGAGATATATGTTTGGAGGAAAGATAAGCCTACCTATGGTAGTAAGGATGCCTACAGGAGCAGGTTCAAGGGCAGCTGCTCAGCACTCCCAGTCCTTAGAAGCATGGTTAACCCATGTGCCAGGCCTCAAGGTAGTATATCCTTCAACTCCACAGGATGCCTATGGACTCATATTAAGTGCCATTGATGATGACAACCCTGTGGTGTTTCTTGAGCACAAGCTACTCTATGCCATGTCTGGAGAGGTGGATTTGGATATTGAACCCATACCACTGGGACTGGCAGATGTAAAGAGGGAAGGAGAAGATGTAACCATAATTGCTACAGCTAAAATGGTCCATGAAGCTCTAGCAGCTGCTGAAGAACTGGCTAAGGAAGGAATAGAGGCAGAGGTTGTAGATCCCAGAAGCCTCTTCCCCCTAGATAAGGAAACCATCTTTAAATCAGTAGAAAAAACCAATAGGGTAGTAATAGCTACAGAGGAGACCAAGAGGGGAAGCTATGCTGGAGAGCTTGCTGCAATAATAGCTGAAGAGTGTTTTGATTATCTGGATGCACCTATAACAAGGGTTTGCTGCCTGGATACACCCATTCCATTTTCACCAGTCCTTGAAGACTATGTAGTACCTGATTCTAAGGATATAATTGATGCAGTCAAGAAGCTCTTATAAGAGAGGCAACTTCATGTTGCCTCTTCTATAAGGTTATGAGGTGAGAAGATGAAATCTATAGGAATAATAGCCAATCCAGCATCTGGCAAGGATATACGAAGATTGGTATCCCATGCAACAGTTGTAGATAACAATGAAAAGGTGAATATAGTAAAGAGGATTATACTTTCAGCCCAGGGCTGTGGGGTGGATAGGATATATATAATGCCGGATACCTTCTTAATTGGATACAAGGCTATAGAAGATCTGAAAATATCAAGGGAGCTGAAGATAGATGTAGAGATACTTAATATGAATATTAAGGGAAATGTAATGGATACTATCCAGGCTACAAAAATAATGGAAGAAAAGGGAGTAAAATGCCTGGTAGTATTGGGAGGAGATGGTACCAATAGGGCTGTAGCCAAGTCTATTACTACTACTCCCTTAATTGGAGTATCAACAGGTACCAACAATGTATACCCACAGATGATAGAGGGAACAGTTGTAGGAATGGCTGCTGGGGTCATGGCTACAGGAATATGCAGTATAGATGACTGCTGTAGTAGGGATAAGAGGGTGGAAATATTTAAGGATGGCCAACTGATAGATATAGCCCTAGTGGACTGTGTTATCTCCAGGCAGAAGTACGTAGGATCAAAGGCCATATGGAATATGGAAGATATAGATATGGTAATAGTATCCAGGGCTCATCCTGCATCCATTGGTTTTTCCACCATTGTAGGCACCAGTCTTATAGTGAGACCGGATGATGACTTTGGGGCCTTAATCCAGGTAAATACAGGCAGTCATAGGGTAAAAGCCCCAGTTGCAGCAGGTACCATAAGGGAGATTTCAGTAGGTGAGGTAAGGAGCCTTAAACTAGATGAAGCATTTTACTTTAAACCAGGCTACAATGGGATAATGGCCTTAGATGGGGAAAGGGAAGTTCCCTTTAAGGTGGGTGAGGAATACCAGATTAAGGTTACACGCAATGGCCCTTATAGGGTTATCATAGATAAAACTTTGGAGCTTGCACAAAGAAATGGATTTTTTAAAAGATAAATTTTAAGGGAGGCATTTGATATGGCGAGTAAGGTGATAATGCCAAAACTTGGCTTGACTATGAAGGAAGGTAAAATAGTTAAATGGTATAAGAAGGAGAATGAAGAGGTTAAAAAAGGGGAAAAGCTCTTTAGTATAGAAACAGACAAGCTTACCAACGATGTGGAGTCCAAGGAGGCTGGAGTCTTAAGAAAGATAATCCGCCAGGCGGGAGAGCTAGTTCCCTGCATGGAGCCAGTAGCAATTATAGGAGATGCAAATGAGGATATATCCAGCCTGTTAAATGAAGTTGGAGCGGCTGAAGTTCAGGAAGAAAAGGTAAGACCTGCTGAAGCTGTGGCAGCTGAAGGCAAGGAGGCTGAAGGCAAAAAGGAAAAAAGAGTTAAAATATCTCCAGCAGCCAAAAAATTGGCTTTGGAACACAATATAGACCTGACAGAACTAGTAGGCAGCGGGCCCAATGGAAGAATAGTGCTGGATGATGTAAAGGCATATCTGGAGAAGAGGGATAAGGTTAAGACTACTCCAGCAGCAGCCAAGCTTGCAGATGAGCTGGGTGTAGACCTAAGTCAGATTGAAAAGGATGACAGGATCAGGAAGGAAGATGTCTATCAATACTATAGGGATAGAAGGCTGGCTGAAATAGCGGAAGCTGAAGACAAAAGAATAGAAATGACCACCATGAGAAAGATAATTGCTGAGAGAATGACTGATAGCTGGACTAAGGCACCAGTAGTCCATTTTAACATTAGGGTAGACACTACCAGAATGAAGGAACTAAGACAGCAATTAAAAGCAGTGGCCAATATAACCTATACAGACATAATAGTGGCCATAACATCAAGGGTATTACTCCAGTTCCCCCTTCTTAACGGAACGGTGGATGGGGAAGAGATTATTTTAAGAAATTATGTAAACATGGGGGTTGCAGTGGCCCTGGAAGATGGCCTACTGGTACCAGTAGTTAAATACAGCCATATGAAGGGACTTAAGGAAATTTCAGATGAGATTAAGGATCTATCCTACAGGGCAAGAAACAACCAGCTTAATCCAGACGAGATAACTGGAGGAACCTTCACCATAACAAACTTGGGCATGTTTGGGGTAGAGTCCTTTACTCCAATAATCAACCAGCCAGAATCAGCCATCCTAGGTGTAAATGCCATAGTAGACACACCGGTAGTGGAAGATGGAAATATTGTAATTAAGCCTATGATGAACCTATCTCTTACTGCAGATCATAGGATAGTAGATGGTGCAGTAGCTGCTCAATTCCTGGCCAAACTGAAGGAATACTTGGAAAATCCAGCTTTGCTTCTACTATAAGGGGGTAATAAAATATGAAGGTAGCAATCTTAGGAGGAGGGCCAGCAGGATATGTGTCTGCTGTCAGATTAGCCCAGCTGGGAGCAGAGGTTACCTTGATAGAAGAGGAGCACATAGGAGGAACCTGCTTAAATGAAGGCTGTATACCTGCCAAGGTCCTTCTTCACACTACAGAATTATATAGTCGCTTAAGTAAGGATGCAATGGCCTTGGGTCTGGAGATAGAGGAACTTAAGCTAAACTGGACCATGGTACAGGAAAGAAAGAATATGGCTGTATTCCAGCTGGTAGATGGGGTAAAGACTTTACTGGAGACCAATAAGGTAAATGTAATTCAGGGAAAGGGAAGATTTTTAACCAGATATGAGCTGGAAGTGATAACAGATACCAATGAAAGGGTAGTTGTACCCTTTGATAAAGCCATAATAGCCACAGGCTCAAGGCCAATTAGGGTTCCCATTCCTGGGGCAGATTTAGATGGGGTAATAACCAGCAAAGAAGCCCTGTCTTTGGATTCAGTTCCTGAAAGCATATGTATAATAGGCGGAGGAGTAATTGGAGTAGAATTTGCCAATATATTTTCAAATGCAGGGGCCAAGGTTACCATAGTAGAACTGCTTCCCAATATATTGGTTAATATGGATGAAGATGTTGTGAACTGCTTAAAGGCTGAATTTGCTGAGGCTGGAGTGGATGTACATGTGGATTCCAGGGTGGAAAAAATCGAAGCAGAAGGGGATAGGCTGAAGCTTGTAGTATTTACTCCAGATGGAGAAAAGGAGATAAGGGCGGACAAGGTGTTGATGGCTACTGGAAGAAGGCCAAATAGCGAGGACTTAGGCTTAGAAAGAATAGGGGTTAAAACAGATAAGGGGGCCATAGTTGTAGATGATTCAATGAAAACTAGTGTGGAAAATATATATGCCATAGGAGACTGTAATGGAAAAGTACTGTTGGCTCACGTGGCTTCTGTCCAGGGAATTGTTGCAGCAGAGAATATAATGGGAAAATATATTCCTGTTGATTTTAGAACCATACCCCATTGTGTATATACAAAACCAGAAATTGCATCTGTAGGACTTACAGAAAAGGATGCTTTAGCTAAGAGCTATAGGATAAAAACCAGCAAATTCCCACTATATGCCAATGGTAAATCTGTCATAATGGGAGAGGTAAACGGACTGGTAAAATTTATAGTAGATGCGGATACAGATGAAATATTAGGCCTAAGTATGGCAGGCAACAATGCCACTGAGCTAATCCATGTGGGAGCCTTGGCCATCAGACTGGAAGCTACAGTAGATGAAATACTGACAACCATATATGCCCATCCTACTGTAAGCGAAGCAATACAGGAGGCAGCCCATGGAGTCAATGGCCACCCAATACACCTGCCAGTAGCAGAATAGGGATACGAGTACTCGTATCCCTATATTAAGGCTCTTTGTCAATATTTGGGGTGGGATTTTCTTAAATCCCGCTCCATTGCTATTTTTAGCCCTAATTTTCCAAATGGTTGAGAAAAATAAAGCTATACGTGTTTTTGGGTGCACTTAAATAAACCTAGCTAAAATGTAGGTTTCATATAGATATTTACTTTTTAGATGTCTATCTAGTACAGTGAAGAATCCTATTACGAAATCTATAAAAGTTTTTAAGTCCAAAGGATATTCGTTT